>ERZ1643251.416-NODE-416-length-63560-cov-29.416770_pt1 | contig 63560 bp, 68 predicted proteins | sample MGYA00579261_ERZ1643251 | MGnify/ENA primary metagenome ERZ1643251 (study PRJEB29033, sample SAMEA4952267) | chicken gut metagenome | biome: Broiler Chicken; feature: Gastrointestinal Tract; material: Caecum | place: Ireland | collected 2018 | study: Broiler...
ATTTAAATGTTGCTTATCCTGAACATCTTTATCAGTCATAAAGTTGAACACAACTATTAAAAAAATAAAAATGTTCATTAGTTATGATCATTTTTATTTTTTTTCTGATGATTCCAAATAATATTAGTTTTTGTAATTAGTAATAATATTAAGACAAATAGTATGGCATAAATGATTATTCCATATAAGTTAGTACCAAAGGCTCTATTTCCTATAACATAAATAATAGAGGCAATTGCAAACAATATATCAACCAAATAGATTATTAATACGGTCTTTTTTTGTGACAACTTTAAATTTAATAGTTGATGATGTAAATGATTTTTATCTGGTTCTCCAAGTGGCTTATGATTGATGATTCTTCGGAGAATAGCAAATAATGTATCCATAATGGGAATAGCTAATAAAAAGATAGGAACAATGAAAGATGTTAAGGTTACGTTTTTAAATCCAAGTAAGGCAATCACTGATATAATATATCCTAAAAACATACTCCCAGAATCACCCATAAATATTTTAGCGGGATTAAAGTTGTGCAATAAAAAGCCTAAAGTACTTCCCAACATGATAAAAGTTAGTATTACATCCAAACCACTCGAATTATTAAGAAGAATAGCTATTATTCCAATTGTTAGAAAATATATGGAAGCAATACCAGAAGATAAACCATCTAAACCATCAATTAGATTTATACAGTTAATTATAGCAACAATAAAAATTATCGTTATTGGATAGGAAAAAATTCCAAAATCTAAATACAATCCAAAAGCAGATATATCTTTAAGAAGAATTCCTCCATAGAGAGGAATTATGGAAGCTCCTATAATTTGTCCTAACAATTTATATTTAGCGGGGACAGGTTTAATATCATCAAAAATTCCTATTATCAAAATAATAAAACTACCTATTAATACAGCATTCATTTGTACAGAATGAATCCCAAATAACATATAACCTAACAAAAAACCGGCATATATTCCTAATCCACCAAGTCTTGGAATTGGTTTTTTATGCACTTTTCTTGCATTCGGAATATCCATTGCTCCAATAAATTCTGCAATTTTTTTTACTATAGGAATAAATAATGCTGTGAAAACAAAAGTAGTTAAAACTATTATCAGAAATTTTTTTATATCCATTATTACTACAACTCCTTAAATTATTTACATTTATATTATATAACATATCCTTTGTTTTATCAATATAACTCAATTTTTTATTAATAGTTATTATAAGTAAATAAAATTTAAAATTATCTCTTATTTTAAAACTAAAGATATTTTATTATATATTTATGACCTTTTCTTTTCTGATTTTACAATAAAGGGTAAAACTATAAATAGAGGTAGACAAGTAAATAGACCATATACATATCTAAGTTCACTAAAGACAGGAGTAGCAACCATTATCGACAGCCACAAACCATATAGAGGGATAAAACAAAGTAAATACTTTTTGTTTTTCAAATAACAAAGCACAAATGAAGAAATAACTAATAGAATAAAGGGTAACCCTACACTCCATATTAGATTGGATAAAGGAAGATTTCGAGAAGTAGTTTTATCAATAATATAATTATACCAAGAAGGAGTGAGTGGATCGGTCAATACGGGTTCACTTTCAAAAATATAGTTATCTTTTGCACCCGCTGTTGCCCAGTAGATAATATCAGGATACCAATAACCAATAGTCTGCAAACAATAAGCTTCAATATAAACATTAGGATATTTTATCAGTAAATCTAGCCATGTCTTTAAAAATTGAGACTTATTATTTGATAGATAATCATTATTCGTCAGATTTTTTATAGGATCACTTATTATCGAACTATATTTATTACTAATTTGATCATAATCAGTAAATAAATTTTCTAAATATGCCTTATCCTCATCTGGAATTTCACGGCCGCTGGCAATAACTCTTGCAATTTGTTGTAGTGGTATCGAAAAAGCTTCGACAGAAGTAGTTTTGGCAACATTGAAATAGTCAAAGACTGGTCCTTTAATAACAAAATAGAAAACTAGTATTCCACCACATAAAATACTCATTAAAAGACGCCTTTTCTTCAATATCAACAAGATAAAAGGAACCATAAAAATAAATATATAAATTCCGTTGTTTCTGAAAAAGAGCATCAATAAACTTCCAATAATAAAGAGAAAAATATAACGTTTCTTAATAGAATGACAATTAAGAAAATCGAGAATTGCAATAAATAATAAAACAAAAGCTCCACCAAACATTATATCGCGCCATAATGTTATACTATAATAGGCATGTAAGGGATTAAAAGCATAAACTAAAACTAATAAAAGACAAATTTTTTTCTTAAGACCTCTATTATATAAATAGTATATAGCAAAGGTAAAAATTAGGGCCATACAGACCATCTGAACAAACATAGCAAACCCTAAAGCCATACTCATATTACTAAATAAAATTTTGCCAAGATGAAAGAAAATTCCCATAAACCATGTATGACCAAAAGAATGAAAGTCACTCAAAATAAAGTTATTGGCATAATGTAACACATAGTAAGAATCAGTAGTCATTAAAGCTGGATAAAAACGAATGTAATATAATAAATAACCTACTAAAATGATAATAAAAATAACTAAAAAACTGCGCCAAGTCATTTTATCATGATTTTCTAGAAAATTTATTGTCTTTATTTTATTAAACATTATTCCAAAAAGACGGTAAAAGAAAAAGGAAAAACCTAACATCGCAACTACAAAATATAAAATATTTCTAATATTGAAGATATTAATTGCTGATTGATATATATAAGAACTAACTATACTGCCAACAGATAGAATGAGACTGACAAATAATCCTAAAAGAAGGGCATACTTTTTAGTTCTTTTATCAAAATTATATTCTTTTTTGCTGTAAAAATAAAAGATAACAAAATAAAGAAATGATACAAGAATATTATATGAATTTCCTTTAAATATAATTTTACAGTAGATTAAAACTGCTAAAAATGTAATCAATGACATTAAAATATTCTTTATTAACTTTTTCATGATTTCCTCCCCCATGTCATTATCATAACTCCAAATATAACGATAAAGATGCCAATTGCCTGAATGGGAGTTATTTTTTCTTTTAAAAAGAGACATGATTCAACAATTACTAATGTATTTACAATTGCGACTGATAATGGCATTGCAAAAGTCAGGTTTGTATGACTGACAATATATAACCATAATAGGAAACTAACACCATAACATAGTATTCCTATTAACATCTTCCAAGAAAGACTAATGCTAAATCCTAAAATGTTCAAATGGATATTGGTATTAGTGGATCCTAGCTTAAATAATACTAAACCAGAAGATGCAAATATAACATATAATATAAACAAAATAGTAATGGCCATTTTACTCCTTCTTTCCATCTTCCTCAACACTTTCTTTCAATAAAGATACTTCTTGAATTAATAGTTTAATCTTTTCATTTTGAATAGAAATACTGGTTGTCAGAATAAATATAATATAAAATAAGAAGAAAAAACCAAGTAAAAATATCATATTAGAGGGAACTTCAAAACCAAATAAAGAAGAAATATTAAATAAAATAGAAGGAAAAATAACAATAATTGCCATTAATAAAATTGCTAATATCCAAAAACTTCCATATTTTATAGATAATTTTTTCTTCTTAATAGTATGAATTATTAAAATTAGTTGTATAAACAACAAAAATAATAAAAAGATTGTAAGAGCTAATCTCATCTTTTGGCTCCTTTCATAATACTAGTTGTTATTATCGATAAAGAAACACTAAACATATAATAAATACTTTTCAGGGGACTAATTGAAGAGCGGCCAAACTTTCGCTCGTGCATTTCGACCGGAACTTCTTTAATTTTAAATTTTCTTCTAATTAATTCTACTGTCGATTCAGGTTCAGGATACTCTAGGGGATAGTGATCCGCAAATAACGTGATAATTTCTTTATTACAGGCACGGAATCCACTCGTAGGATCATAAATCTTTTCTCCCGTACATATTTTAATTAAGAAAGATAGAATTTTACTTCCAAATCTTCGCATACCAGTTGATCGAAACTTACTAAGCTTTTTTATAAATCTAGAACCTATTACAAAATCGTTACCATTTTCAATGTTATTAATTAAAAGGTCAATATATTTGACATCATGTTGGCCATCACCATCAAACTGAATGGCAATATCGTAACCTTTTTTTAAAGCATATTTATATCCAGTTTGCATTCCTCCACCAATTCCTAAATTGTGAATCAAAGAGACTACATTGAAATGCTTTTGGCGGCAAATATCTAAAGTTTTATCCTTACTTCCATCATCAATAATAATATAATCAATTTGATATTTAGATTTTTGGGTATAACTAATAATATCATTAACTGTCTTTTCGATATTTAACTGCTCATTATAAGCAGGAATTATTATTAATACTTTCATTTTTTCACTCCACTATTTACTTTAATTTTTTAATATGAAATAAAAACTTTACATTAGAATTATAGAATCTTTTTAATCTACTTGGTTCCTTTAAGATTCGGTATAACCACTCTAAATTAAGACGAATAAATACTTGAGGAGCTCTTTTTTTATGGCCACTAATTACATCAAGAGACCCCCCAACACCTATAAAAATCCCTTTTTTAAATTGATTAAAATATTTGTAAATTATTTCTTCCTGTTTAGGAATCCCTAAAGCCACTAAAATAATATCAGGACTTTTTTTTATGATATCTTGAAATATTTTATCTTTATCTTTTTCATAACCATTCTTGGCACCGACTAATTTAATATTGGGATACTTATCTTTCAAGACTCTTTTCATATCATCAATAACTTCTTGTTTGGCTCCAAATAAATAAATAGTCTTTTTTAGTTCACTACCATATTCTAACAATTTAAGAGTTAAATCAATTCCAGTGATTCTTTCTTTTACCGAATAACCTAAAATTCGTGCAGCTTTTACAATTCCAATGCCATCTGGCACAACTGTGGTGTCTTTATCTAATAACATTTTTTTTAGTTCAACATTTTCTTCAGCTTTCATAAATGTTTCAGGATTAGCTGTTACGATAAACATCTTTTGATTATTACTCAAGTTTGCAAATACTTTTTCATAAAAGGAGCTACTAGTATTAATATACATCTTATCAAATAATTCTTTCATATTTCACCTACTTCAATATCTTTTTTGTAATTATTTAGTTTCTATTACTTCATGCCGTTAAAATAATTTCGTAAATTGTCATCTGTCGTATAATTAACAATAACAAAGCGTGGTAAACGAAATTTATCGCTACCAACCTTGACCAAATTGTCCCCTCTGGTACTTTCACCAACGAAAGCCATTGTAAAACCGGCTTCTTTTAGCATTTTAATCGAATAATCGTTATATTCATAAAAAGGATAGCAAAAGTAAGTTGTCTGATTTAACTTTTCACGAGAAATACGTAAATCATTTTGAATATCTTCTTCTTTCAGACACTGGATACCTCCACCTTGCCCCGTTGGACAGGCACCAACATTATGTAAATTATGACTATGTGAGTGTAGTTCAATATACTCTGTTACATAGTAACTTTGAGGATCATACCAAGAGGTCACTAAAAATATCGTAGCATACATTTTATATTCAGTTAACATATCAACGGCAATTTGAGTCCTACCACCATCATCAATAGTAATTAAAACACTCTTGGGAAGTTGGATTTTACCATCAATATACATTTCAACTTCTTTCATCTTTAATGTTAAGAGATTCATTTCACGAATCAAATCTAATTGTTCTTTAAATTGTTGTTTGGAATGGCAGATAACAGTATTGCATGCTGCTTTTTCTTCTTCGTTTGTTTCGTCATAAAAGGCATGATAATTCAAAGTAGCAATACCAGTAGTATTTGTTTGCTTGGTATTATAATTATTTACAACGGTACAGTCATCTTCTTTAATATATACTAATCGATCTCCAAACTCAACACCATATTTGTCAGTTTCTTTAACAATAATAGGAAGTGAATAGCTTTTAGCTAAACTATACATTAAATTACCTTTTTCATCATATAAATCTGTCTTATTTTGGGTGACAACATTTTCGTTAAAGACAATGTAATTTTTATAGCGATCATCTATCTTATCATTTTCTTTAACTGGTGTAATATTTTCTTTCTTTATATAATACTTAACATCTAAATTATCGACGACTAAATAATTTTTTTCTGCGTTATCTTTGATCTTAAGGGTAATATCTTTCTGTATTGAACCTATTTCTTTATATTGTTCATCATATAATGCAACTTTTTTATTTGTTATGACATATCCAGATGACGTGTCAAGTATAGTTTCATTTTCACGAACAGTTCTAATACCTACAAAATAATACACTATAGCGGCTATTATAATTAATAAGAAAATAGTAATTAATAATATTTTCCCGTGCTTTTTTTCTCTTTTTCTCATCTTTCTCCTTAATAGAATTATAACAAATTATTTTTATTTATCATAGTTATTTTTATATTTTTATAAAAATATTTTTTCTTTATTATTTAACTACTACAAAACCACATGGTATCGGTCTCGTTTCCTCTTTGTTATCCCAGTTTATTGGATGATTGATAATTTTATCATCTATTACCAAAGCACTTGAGTTTCCGCCATCCAAATTAGCAGCATTATAAGCATGATATCTAAGTAAAATATTTACTAAATCGTTCATATCGGCGCCTCTACTTTTAATACTTCTTCCATCAATAACAAGAAATAAAACTATACCGTCTTGCCGCTGGGCTATTGCACTTCTAGGATGCATTCCGTAACCACCATTACCGTTTATAAAAGCAGATTCTCCATTGACAATTAGAAAAGGACCAAATTCAACAGCATCTCTTATCCCCATATTGATAGCTTCTTCGGCAGATATTTTGCCTAAATACAATTTATTATCATTAGTAAAGCCTATTATGCCTCCACCATACTGGCTATTACCATAATCACTTATTATTTTATTATTTGAAATAATTGTTCCTATAGCTTGTCCTCCTGTTCCGACGCCATTAGCATCGAGAAAACCACCACCATTAATAGCAACAATAGCATTTTCTCTTTTAGCCATATCTACTAAATACTCTCCAGAATATCCTAATTTTTGACTATAAGTTACTTTTATTTTGGAAGGGTCGTAAATGGCAACAAGAAAACCTTTGAATCCATTTTCATCTATTTCAATTAACTTATAGACATCATCTTTGTTTCTTTCTAGTATTTCTCTATCATAATCATCAAGATAACTTTTTTCTTCACCCAATATTAAATTGATATCAGTATTAGCTTCTGGTTCAATTATATTATGCCGCGAAATTATTTTTTTTATTGCTTTATCACTATAGAAAGTTGTGGCCAAATATTGATGATTCATAGTACTCATAGCTGTCGTAACAAGCCAATCTCTAAATCCCGCGAAAGGGCCATATAATAGAAAGAGAAAAATAAAAGCTAAAATATCACAAATAGATAATATTATTGTAAAGATATGAGTCTTCTTTTTACTTTGTTTTTTCTTCAACATAATCTACTACTTTCTTTATTTCCCAATCTTTTATTAAAGGAACAGTTATTCTTGTTAACCTCTTATTCTGGTCTAAATATAATCCATCGTTATTTAATGTTTTATTAACTACCCTATCTAAAAATAGATTGTATTCTCCTCGCGAGGTCAAGTAAAAGCTCATCTTCGCAATATTGTCTTTTTTAAATAAATCATAGATATTATCTTCAAGCATTGAATCAGTTGACACTATTAAATGAATATTAGCCATATTTCCTATTTCTAACAAATAATTAAGATCGTCTTTAACACTATTATCGATATTTAATATTTCATATACTTCATCTATTAATACGATTGTTCTTTCCTTAAGTCCCTTTCGTATTCTATTTGTAAATTCTTTTCGTAGAAGTTTTATTCTTTTGATTATAGCTTCTTCTTTATTGACGACTTCACAAATGGTATTATACATATTGTAGTTTATTCCCTGTGAATCCAAAATGATAATTTTCGCCTGCAGACGATTTATCAAAATATTCATGATGATGTTATGAAAAAAATTAGTTTTTCCAATTCCTGTCACTCCTGTTACTAGAAGAGCTTTTTCTTTGTCAAAATCAAAATAAACAATATTATCTTCCATATTAATTCCAAGTGCTATTTTAAAAGTATTATCCCTCTTATATTCTAGAAGAACTTCTTTTAATGTTAATGGTTCTCGCTTCATGTTTGGCACACTTATTTCTACTTTATTATCTCCTAATTTCTTTATTGTAAATTCTTCTATTCTCATTCCTAAAGATAAAGATATTTCTTTCTTCAAGGCTAGAATATCATCATAAGTTTTATCATCATGCCAAACAATTTGATAGACAGTAATGTTTCTATACACTTTGTAAGTAACTTGAGGATTAAATGTAAAGGCCTCTAATGTATTTTTTAAATTACTTACAAATATATCAGCATTTAAAATATTTCGTTCTCCATCAAAAGTGGGATTATCTAAAAGATTTAACATTTTTTTCCTTCTTTCTATTTTTTATTAAGATGTCACCAGTCATTTCACTAGGAATTTCTATTCCCATCAAATAAAGAATTGTTGGAGCTATATCGGCTAATTTACCATCCTGTAATTTTATTTTTTTATTAGTAATGATAAATGGAACTTTGTTAGTAGTGTGAGAAGTATTTATACTTCCGTCTTTATTGCGCATAACTTCACAGTTTCCATGATCTGCTGTTATAATAATGTTGTATTCATCGAGCGATATATTTTCTAATATTTTTCCTAAACATTCATCGACTGTCTCAACGGCTTTAACAGCAGCGGCGAAATCGCCAGTATGCCCCACCATATCGCCATTAGCAAAATTTAAAACTATTAAATCTTCGTGATATTCAGTTATTTCTCTGACAAGTGAAGCTGTTATCATACACGCAGACATTTTGGGCTCTAAATCGTAAGTAGCAACTTTAGGACTAGGTACTAGTATTCTTCTTTCCATTGGCAATTCTCTATCTACACCACCATCAAAAAAGTACGTTACATGAGCATATTTTTCGGTTTCGGCAATACGAAGCTGCGAATAGCCCAGTGAAGATAAATATTCGCCAAGAGAATTATTTATCTTTGGATGAGAAAAAGCATAAGGACATAAAACAGACTCGGTAACAGGTAACATTGTCACAACTTTTAAATTAGATATTTTTGAATGAGGAAAAGCTTGGTAACTTTCATTTGTAAAAATACTAGCTAATTGTTTCAATCTGTCTGGACGAAAGTTGAAAAAAATAATACCATCGTTGTCTTTAATAATCCCATCTTCGCAAGTTCTTGTTGGAGTAATAAATTCATCTGTTATTTTCTTTTTTTGACATTCTTTCCAAACTTTTTTTACATCCTCTATAGGTGTCATTTCAGTCATAACCTCGTAACTTTTCTTTATTCTATCAAAATTATTATCTCTATCCATACCATAATATCTTCCACTTATAGAGGCGATTTTTCCCATTTGTAAATTCTTTAGTTTTTTTTCTAATGCTTCAATATATTTAATACCACTACTTGGCGAAACATCCCTACCATCAGTAAAGATGTGAATGAAAACTTTTGTTATTTTTTCTTTTTTCAATAATTCTAATAATGCAAATAAATGGTTAATATGTGAATGAACACCGCCATCAGATAGCAAACCGATTAGATGTATACTAGAATCGTTTTTTTTAACATGTTTTATTATCTCAAGAAATTCCTCATTAGAAAAAAAAGTTTTATCTCTTATCTTGCTGTTTATTAACTCTAAAGCTTGGTAAACTATTCTTCCAGCTCCTATATTAGTATGTCCTACTTCAGAATTCCCCATTTGTCCTTTTGGCAAACCAACTAATTCACCAGAGGCTTCAAGAAAACTATGAGGATACTTATCCCAAAGTTTATCTAAATTTGGTGTTCGTGCAGTATAGACAGCATTATATTTTTTTTCTTTTGCTATTCCAATTCCATCCATAATACAAAGTAGTACTTTTTTCATTTTATCACCATTTTCTTATTTAATTATATAAGAATATTATTAGTTTTTCAAGATTTAAAGAAAAAAATACAATTTTTCTACTATATTTAGTAATTTGAATATACGATAAAAAAGGAACTAACAATTATATATTTTTCATTTTGAAATATTTTCTAAAATAGACAAATAAAAATGTAAACACCTTTTTGTGTCTACATTCATCTTAAACTAATATTTTAGATAGTTCATTAATTAGCACAACTTGTCACTAGAAAAGTTTATCTCCTAAAAATTTTAATTATTGACTTGGAATTATAATATATTTTTAACTATTGCTCTTTTCAAACTGCGAATTATAAAGTTTTGCATAAAAGCCATTTTGCTTAAGTAACTCTTTATGAGTTCCTTGTTCAATAATGTTACCATTATTCATAACTAATATCAAATCAGCATTTTTTATGGTAGATAGTCTATGTGCAATAATAAATGAGGTTCTATTTTCCATAAGATGATCCATTGCTTTTTGTACTAATTCTTCGGTTCTAGTATCAACATTAGAAGTCGCTTCGTCGAGAATTAAGAATGGTGAGTCTTCAATCATACCTCGAGCTATTGTCAAAAGTTGTCTTTGTCCCGCTGATACAGAATCATTATCCGAAATAACTGAATCATATCCATTAGGAAGAGTTTTGATAAAATGATCTACACCAACAATTTCACATACTTCTTTTACTCTCTTATCAGTCACATTTTTACGATTATACACAATATTTTCTCTAATAGTTCCACTAAAGAGCCATGTATCTTGAAGTACCATTGTAAAAAGACTATGAATGTTTTCTCTTGTAAGTTCTTTAGTTGATACACCATCAATTTTTATATCACCAGAATTTATCTCATAAAATTTCATCAAAAGATTAACCATTGTTGTTTTACCAGCACCAGTTGGACCTACAATAGCAATCTTTTGTCCCGGTTTGGCCGTAGCGGTAAAATCCTGAATAATAATCTTATCATCATCATAACCAAAACGGACATTTTGAAATTCAATTTTTCCTTTTACTTTTCTTCGATCTAGCTTCTTTTTTATATCTTTTTGATCGCTCATCTCTTGTTCATCCAAAAATTCAAATACTCTTTCAGATGCTGCAGCAGTTGTCTGAATTGAAGTCATTGATTGAGCAATTTGAGATAATGGATTTGTAAATAATCTTACATACATAATAAAAGCTACAATAACACCAAAACTAATTGTATTATTAGATACTAATAAAGCTCCGACAATACAGACAGAGACATAACCTAAATTTCCAACAAACGACATAATTGGTTGCATAAGCCCTGATAGAAATTGACTTTTACGATTACATTCATAAACTTTTAAATTCAGTTCATCAAATTTTTGATCGGCTTCTTCTTTTCCATTATATGTCTTAATAACATTAAGTCCCGAATACATTTCTTCAATATGACCATTTAGATTACCAAGTTCTTCTTGACGAGCTGTAAAATATTTTTGTGATTTTCCTAATATAATAAACATTAAAATAAAACCTAAAAGACTGGCTACAATAGCCGTAATAGCCATAATATAATTAGTTACAAACATCATAATTATAGAACCTAAAAATAAAGTAGTTGCTGATACTAATGAAGCAAGACTCTGGTTCAATGATTGAGCAATAGTATCTACATCATTGGTAACACGAGATAAAATATCTCCTATGGTACTATGATCAAAAAACTTTAATGGAAGTTTATTTACTTTAATAGAAATGCTATTTCTAAGTTTTTTAGCAAATCGATTAGCTACTTTTACCATAGAAATACCTTCAATATAAGTAAAGGTAGCACTTACTAGATAAATTATGATAAGAAGAAGTGTTATGTCCTTTATCTTATTCATATCGATGGATGGATTAATTAACTTTTGAATATTTTCAGGTAAACTACCAATCATACTATATATTTCGTTCACCGAAGTATCAGCATTTATTTTAGACATTGTCGATATAAAAGCCACTTTTTCTTCAGTAGTTATTTTAATATCTTTAATTTCACTATCAGGAAAAAGTATTTGGTTAATACTATCTGGTATTTCAGAAACAAAACTATAATTTTTAGTTGTTATATCTAAATTTTTTAATTGATGGATCAAAATTATTTTATCATTAACGGTAATTAAAACATCATTATATGTCGTCTCATTCAACATAAGATTCAACGTGTCATCAGATAATTCTCCTAAATATTTAAAGATATTTGAATAATCACTCTGTATTTTGGTTATTGCTTTCTGAAAAGATAACTTTTCTTCATTTGAAAGATTTGAACTATTAACCTTACCAAATAAATTTTGATCAATATGTAAGTCTAATATTTCTTTAAAAGTATCAGATAATTTTTCTTGAGACAAATTAGACGTCAAATCAGTTTTTAGATCTTCCATATTTTCTTCATTTATGCCGATTCCTTTAGATATTTCATCGGTTAATAATGAAATCTTATTAGGAGAAATTAATGATAAAATAGAACCTACTGCAGCAAGAATTAGAGATAAGAAAATAAGTGTTTTATAGTTTCCTAAACTTTTAAAGAGTCTACTGACGGCATTTTTAAAATTTTTAGGTTTTTCCATGACACGTGGTCCTGGACCATGTGGTCTAGGATTACTTTTTCTTTCATTACTCATTTTCTAATTCCTCCTTTGATAATTGTGATAGAGCTATCTCTTTGTAGATCTTGCATTTCTTCATTAACTCTTTATGGGTTCCCATTCCAACACACTGTCCTTTATCTAAAACAATAATTTTATCAGCATTCATAATAGTTCCTATTCTTTGAGCTACAATCAAGCTCGTAGCTTCTTTAGTATACTTTTTTAATTTATCACGTAAAACAGAATCAGTTTTATAATCTAAAGCACTAAATGTATCATCAAAGATATATATTTCTGGATCTCTAGCAATTGCTCTTGCAATAGATAATCTTTGTTTTTGACCTCCCGATATATTTGTTCCTCCTTGCGAAATATGAGCATTATATTTTTTATCTAACTTGTTAACAAACTCATAAGCTTGTGAGACCTCAATAGCTTTTTCAATTTTGTCTTGTTTAACTTTGCCACTTTTTGTTTTGCCAAAGGAAACATTTGAGGCGACTGTTCCGGAAAACATTACTGCTTTTTGTGGGACATATCCTATTATATTATGTAGGTATTCTGACTGATAGTCTTTAACATTAATACCATTTATTAATATTTCACCATCCGTTACATCATAAAATCTGGGAATCAAATTAATAAGTGTCGATTTTCCACTTCCTGTGGAACCAATAAAGGCAACTGTTTCTCCAGTATTTGCCGTAAAAGAAATATTTTTTAAAAGATATTCATCGGCATCAGGATATTTAAATGAGACATTCTTAAATTCGACAGTCCCTTTTAATCCTGTAGTATTTTCCTTTACAGTTCCCTCTTTAATTGAAGTTTCAGTTTCTAATATCTCGTTTATTCTTTTAGCTGAAACATCCGCTCTTGGCATCATCATAAAAATCATAGCCAACATCAAGAATGACATAATTACTTGCATAGCATATGTCGAAAATACTATCATATCACTAAAGAGCACTATCTTGTCTGTCATACCCGCATTATTAATAAGAATAGAACCGATATAATATATTGCTAATGTCAAAAAGTACATTACTAAATACATGATGGGATCTAGTAAAGTAAAAGTTTTTTGATTGAACATTTGGTTTTTAGTTAAATCATTATTAACATTATTAAATTTATCTTCTTGATATTTTTCAGCATTAAAAGCTCTTACAACTCTAATACCGGTTAAATTTTCACGCATGACAGAATTTACTTTATCAATAAGAGATTGTACTATTTTAAATCTTGGCATAACAATCGTCATAATAGTAATGATCGTCGTTAATAAAATAACAACTGCCACTGCTGTTACGGCACTCCATTCAATACTTTTTCCTAAAATTTTAGTGACAGCCCATATAGCTGTAATTGGAGCTTTTATCAATAGTTGAAGCCCCATACCAATAAACATTTGCAGTTGTGTAATGTCATTCGTCGTCCTAGTAATTAAACTACTAGTAGAAAAACGTTTTATCTCTTCCATCCCTAAATTTTCTACTTTATCAAAAATCTTTTTTCTTGTCTGCATCGAAAAGGAAGCAGCAATATTAGAAACAAAGTATCCAACAATAGCAGCCGAAGATAGACTTCCTAAAGCACAAAGAAGCATGTATCCTCCTGAAGATAGAATATCTTTCATCGCGGCGCCTTCAGTTTGGACTAGTCTAGTTATTTCTGACATATAATCAGGCATTTTAAGTTCTAACCATACTTGAAATACAATTAATACTAGACATATTAATATATAACCCCAATCTTTTTTTGTTAAATTTTTTAATAATTTTATCATTAGTCTTCCTCCTACTCTGTACGAAGTGCTTCAACAGGATCTTTACGACTAGCTCTAATTGCAGGAATCAGTCCTCCTATCAAAGTAACAATAATACTAATTATGATCATTAGTATAATATGATATGTACTCATCTGCGCTATACCTTTCAAATCGGTAATACCTTCTAAAATAATATTAATTGGAAAGATTAATAACCTTGCTATTATGATGCCAAGTACTCCTGAAGAGCATCCTATTATAACAGTTTCAGCATTAAATACTCTCGTAATATCTTTTCTTCTGGCTCCCAAACTTCGTAAGATACCAATTTCTTTAGTCCGCTCAAGTACTGAAATGTTAGTAATAATAGCAATCATTATACCTGAAACTACTAAATTAACTGCAGAAAAAGCAATCAAAACATAAGTTATTGCATCCATAATATTGGAAGAAATATCTACAATTGATGAAGCCATATCAGTATAAATTATTTGTTCAGTAAGGTTTTTATTTGCATTATATTTGTCTAAATAATTAAGAATTTCTTCTTTATTATTAAAATTATTAGGATAAATAAGTATTGAAACTGGTATATCACTACTTCCTAAATACAAGAGAAGATTATCTTTAACTTTATTATCATTTATAACTTCACCTGTTAAGACATTATAATTAGCATTTTTTTGCGACAATACAATATCAGAACTACTATTAACAGCAATTATCTTCTCTATTAACTCGTTCGTATAGAAAAGACCTCCTACACCATTTATCCCCATCATCTCTTGAATTTGAGTAAGCTTATTATCATTTTGATTTTTAATTATTCCACTTATTCTGACAGTAACTGTCTCTTTACTATTTATTATAGAAGAAGTATCAGCGTTTATAGAATAAATATTTCCATAATTTTTATAAAAATCGTTATTCATAGCTATCTTTAACTCTATTCCTAATACTTCATCATAATTAATTTCGCGATCAGTCGGCAGTGATAGAGCTTCCAAAACTGTAGTATCTATTCGATTATTACTATCTAATAGTAAGACAAGATCCGTCAATTCATGAGGATATTCTCCCGCTACTAATTCATAATTCTGCTCTAAATAATAGGCATTCTGTCCATCAAGATATTTAGGTATTGTCTGCATATTTAAAGTATCAGAGTTCAACACTTTGATACCAGAATCAGTCTCCATTAAAATATTTAACCCTGTAGCCCTCATATAAGTTATTCCTAAAAGATAAGAGGGATTAATTTGATTCAAATACTCTATATATTGATCGTCAATATTATTTTCATGAATATTAATGTTTTCTTTGACATCATAAGGAACAATTTTATTTTTAACTTCCGCATTATTTGATAAATTTTCTCTTTGTTTTCTTATAGCCTCTTCATCTATTTCCATAGAATTTGAATTTATCATAACAGGAAGTGATGATAATGTATCAGCTTCAAATATATCAATTTGTTTATCAAAGCCATTTGATAAAGCCAAAACTAATGATATTCCAATAATACCTATAGAGCAAGCAAAAGATGTCAAAATGGTCCTGCCTTTTTTAGTCTTAATATTATTTAAAGATAAAGAAAGGGCTGTGACAAATGACATGGCAGTCTTTTTGATTTGATAATTTTTATCATCTTCTATTTTATCGTTAATGGGATTAGAATCACTTACTATTTGTCCATCGGAAAGTTCAATAATTCTGGTAGCATACTCTTTAGCTAATTCAGAATTATGTGTCACCATTATAACCAATTTATCTTTGGCTATTTCTTTGATTAATGACATTATTTCTTTACTTGTTTTTGTATCTAAAGCTCCTGTTGGTTCATCAGCAAGAATTACATCAGGATTATTTACTATTGCTCTTGCAATAGCTACTCTTTGCATTTGACCACCAGATAACTGATTAGGCTTCTTATAAGCATGGCGCTTTAAGCCAACTTTATCTAGCATCTCCAGTGCCCTTTTTCTTCTTTCCTTCTTGGGCACACCACTTAAAGTAAGTCCCAATTCAACATTGTCTAATACAGATATATGATGAATTAAATTATAACTTTGAAAAATAAAGCCTATACAATTATTCCGATAAGCATCCCAATCGGCATTTTTAAATTCTTTAGTTGATTTATTATTAATAATTAGGTCGCCTTTATCATACCTATCAAGACCACTTAAAATATTTAGAAGTGTCGTTTTCCCAGAACCTGACTGCCCCAAAACGCAAACAAATTCATTTTTTCGAAATTTTAAATTAATATCTTTTAAGGCTACTTGTTTAAAGGATCCTGTTTTATAACTTTTATTTATATTTTTTAATTCTAACATAAAATATCTCCCTTTTATATTTTACTATTTTATCTTTAAATTATTTCTAATTTTAAACCTTATTAGTAATTATTATCTTCAAAAAAAACGTATTATTATAAGCCATTTAACATCCTTAATTAACTGTCTAACATTATAGCATCACGGTATTTATATGTCAACAAAAAAACATAATTTTCCATAATTCTATTCTCTTTTTTTAGAGGTCAAAAACTAATAGTTTATTGCCAGAGGAGTTTCTTTTTTAGAAGAATATGTTATAATTTTTTAGTATACTTTTGGTATATAGGTAGGAAGTAATTTATGAAAGTAGTAATAGTAGAAGATAATAAATTTTGGAACGAGAAAATCGTTTCTATAGTAGAAAAAGTATTAAAAGATAACAATGTCAACATAGATATTGTATCGGAGAATAAATATAATGAAAAGATTGAAAAAATAATTTTTGATAATACAATTAAAATATTTATTTTAGATATCAAATTGCCACAAATTTCTGGTTACGAAATTGGTAATTCAATTAGATATGAAAAAGAAGATTGGAAAAGTATTATAATTATGGTATCGTCCCACAATTATAAAGAGGAGATTATTTCAGCAAGACTATCTATTTTAACTTATATTTCAAAAGAAAAAAACTTTGTCGATAATCTAACGAAAGCATTATCTGTATCTTTAAATAGTATCTTAAGAAAAAGAGTAATAGAAATTAAAGAAGGAAAGAAAGTACATAAACTCTTTTTGAAAAATATTTTATATATAGAAAAGGAGAAAAATAGTAAATATTGTATAATTGGCACATCAAACAGAACCTTTCGCGTTAGAAACTCCTTAAGAGAACTGAAAGAAAAAACTAACTTTGAACAAATTAAAAAACATTTATTAGTGAATCCAGAAAATGTTATTAAAATTGATGACGGTAATATTATCTTCGTCGGTAATATCAACAAACCAATTAATTAGTACAAGTTGGTGAAGTAAAATGAAAATAGTAATAAAAAGAGAAAAGAAGAGTATAAGTATTTACTATGTCGATTCCCTTTTCATCAACGTTAAACAAGCAAATATTATATCACCAGGTTCTATTTCTTTTGAGTTTTCTAAAAATATTAATTTAAAAAAGAAAAAATAAATATTCTAAAAAATGCTAACTATTAGGGTTTGTCAATAAAAGTGTGTAAGTTGTCTATTATTTCTATATAAAGTTGCAAATTGTCAAAGAACTTCTTATTTTGTTATTTATACTATGATTTCAAATGAAATTTTAGTCAAGGCCAGCGCAGCTGTAAAATTTAGCCTTGATTAAAATTTTTTATTTGAAATATAATTTATTTCAAAATAAGAACTTATAAATACTTACGAAATCTATCTTTAAAATTTGGATCAGAATCTAATTGATTTCTTACTAATGACCAATTACTTATAACTGATGTATCCCATTTTTTATATAATTCCTGAATTCGTAAATATAATAATTTAAGTAGTGCATTTTCATTTGGAAATGCTCCTTTTTTTGTTACTTTTCTAAATGATGAATTTACTGATTCTATTGCATTAGTTGTATACATTATTTTTCTTATATCACTTGGATAATTAAATAATTGTTCTACATGCTTAAAGTTTATTTCCCATACATCTACTGCACCTGGATATTTCCTCCAGTTATTTTTAAATTTTTCTAATTCGTGTAATGCTGATTTCAAATTTGTTGCTCCATATATTAATTTTAAATTTGCTGTAAATTTTTTGTAGTCTTTACTTGGAACATATTTCAAAGAATTCCTTATTAAATGAACAATACATCTCTGGACTATAGCTCCTTTAAATATTTCTTTTGCTCCTTCTTCTAATCCACTAACACCATCCATTGAAATAAAGAATATTTCTTCAACTCCTCGTTGTTTTATTTCATCAAATATTTTCATCCAAGTGTGTTTAGATTCACTATCATTTAACCATAAACCTAAAATATCCTTATGACCATCTTTATCATAACCCAATATTGTATATACTGCTGTTTCTCTTACTTCATATTCATATCTAATTGTTACATACATACAATCTACAAAAACAAATGGATAGAACTTTTTTAATGGTCTATTTTGCCATTCGTTTAATTCTTCTAAGACACAATCTGTTATTTGTGAAATCATTTCATGTGATACTTTAAAACCATAAATATCTTCAATAGTATCTGAAATATCTCTTTGGCTCATACCCTTAGCATACATCGAAATTACTTTTCTATCTATGTCTGATATATCTTTAGTACGCTTGGGAATAATCACCGGTTCAAAAGAACCATCTCGGTCTCTTGGCACAGCTATATTCATTTCTCCTAAACTTGTTTTAACACTTTTATCAATATAACCATTTCTGCGGTTATTAGTATCTTTCTTTTCTTTAGAATTATTACTATATCCTAGATGTGCATTCATCTCGCCTTGAAGCATGGCTTCAAACATAGGTCCAAAAATATCTTTTAGTGCATTTTGAACATCTTCAGCAGTTTGTGGTTGATAAGTATCTAATATTGCTTTTACTAATTCATTTTTACTAGCGTTTTTACTTCTCATAATTTTTACCTCTTTTCTTATATTTTATCACACACAAAAAGTGTGTTGTTTTTTCAACTTACACACTTTATTTTACACTCTCTATTATTCAATAGTAAACTCTACTGCCACATTAAAATCTTCATATTTCCCTTCTTCATATTCATAATCTATTCCTTTTATAATTCTATAAGTTCCTTTTGCTTATTGTCTTTTTCATTTTTCAATCCTCCAATTCAACAAATCATTCATTACATACGCCTCTATTAATTTTCTTTATTTTATAATTATCTGTTGAAAATATTTCACATAAATATTCTACTACTTTATCAATATTAAGACTTGTATCACACAAAAATATATCAACAGCAGCGTACTGATGTTCTGGCCATGTGTGAATTGTAAAATGGGACTCTTTCAAGACAAGTACACCACTAACACCATACGGCTTAAATTGATGGAAACAACTTTTTACAACATTAAAATTACCAATTTTCCCAGCATTTATCATCAAATCTTTTATCTTAAAAACAGAAATCAAATAATTTTCATCACAGTCATAAAAACCTATTAAATAATGTACACCTAAAATATCATTCATGATTGTTTTCCCCCATAATTTCTTGAAAGTAATCTACCGAATAATTTCTAAAAAACTTTTTAGGTTCATCTATCCAACTTTTTACTTCTTTCCACAATGTATCTATTCCTTTATCACTATAACACTCTATAAAATTATCATAATTAATAAATGCTCTATTAATATCTTTATATGCCTCATTTTTTAAATATAAACTTTTAGAGAATTTGGCACCCGACCAATCTAAAATGACTGGTGCAAAAAATCTTATTGGAAATTCAGTAAAACCTAATCTAACAAGACCTTCTGTATGCATTCGTTGAGCCCATACACCAGACCAATCTCCACCATCTAACATGATTGTTAAAGTATTATTGGCTTTATCTTCTTCTAACATTGCTACTCCTTTAGTTAAATCTCTAAATTGAGTATTTATATCTACATATTCTTGATTTTCTTCTGTAATATTTATCTCATATAAACCGTGTGTTGGACAAAAACCTTTCAAAGTCATCTCGTTTTGATTGTGTTTTTCTTCTAATTTTTTTATAGTTTTTTTACCAAGACCACACACTGGACATATTGTCCTAATATGTAAATCTGATGCTGATGGAAATAAAAGTTCTTTAAAATATTCTTTATCATTTATGATATTAATAATTGCCCTCCTAACATATCTGTTATTTTGAAATTCATTATAACTTCTTATAGAGTAAGGAACATTAGCAGAAACTGATAATTTTTCTAAAATTTCTTTAAATCTTTGCATATTAACTTGTTCTTTAGTTTCTTGCTCGATAAAACTATGTCGTTGATCTTTATAATAAATTTCTCCATTATATTCTATTGTTTCTGCCGGACTATTTTCTAATTCATCAAATTGAACTTCTGTTTCCACTTTTAAATCATCTCTAATTTTACTTGCTAATGCAAAAGCTGTCATAAGTGTTGTAATTGTTCCCAAATGTGGACTACTATTAGGTTGAGCTGATGTATTTATTATTATCTTTTTTTGACCATTATACTTATATAAAATCAAATCACTAAGTTTATTAGTTACATGAGCAATTCCCACTGGTGGATAAAATACTTCTCTTTTCATAATTTGCCTCCCTGATATACTACCAATGTTTCCTTTTTAAATATATCTTTTCCTAATTTAATAAATTTTTTTTCTAGTTTATTTTTTTCCATATCTGTAAAATGAGAAATTTCTTTTATTTCAAAAATTATTTTGTTTCCTTTCAATTTATAATGCCATGTCCCTTTTAGTCCTTTTGCAAACAAAATAACACCTTCAACTTGTCCTGCTGCTTTCCAAATTATAGATTTGCTATTCCCGTTTAGTATCCATTCCTTGTCTGAATAACTGATTAATAATGGATCAAATTTACCTAGAATAATTGGATAGTGAATCTTAATTTTGCTAAAATCTGCTAATGATTCATAATAATATTTTTTATTATCAATACATAAATATTTTGCGTTCTCAATATATTCATCTAGTTCTTTTTTTATTTCTTTATATTTCAATCCCGACCAATGCAAAAAATCTTGTCTTGTTGCTGGTCCATAATATTTAAAATATCTATAAATCAAATCTGAATTTGTTTTTTTGTTATCATCAATATCATTTTTCTTATATATTTTTTTATCTTCCTTATTAAGGATTCCATATAAAACTTTATGATAAGTAGCTAAAATTAATAGTCCACTCCATTCCATAATTTCTTTTGATTTATTCTTTGGTATGATATTTTGAATTTCTGATTTTTCTATTATACTTTCATTATTAGCAAAAAATGTAGTAATTGAGTTTAAGTATTCACGATAATCGATATTCAAATATTTAGCATATTTATAAACCCAGTTATCACTTTGGCAATATAAGTCTGAAATCAAATTATAATCAGTTTTATGATATATGTGTAAAGTTGTTCTTTGCCCCCAACTTTTAATTAAATTTTTATTAGTAAAAACATTATATTTATTGCTTATTCTATTATACATAGATATTAATGCATAAGTTTGATACTGACATTGTATGCCAATTAATGATTGAACACATATATCAACATTTTCAAATTTATTTATTAGCCCATTATTATATAACCTTAATTTTTGTAAATCGAGTTTAGTATAGTTATTCATATTTTATTGCATATATAAGTACAGAATCATAATTTGTATCGTTATAAATTGGAACTTTCTTTACAGTTAAAATCTTACAATTGCGTTTTTTCTCAAAATTTTGAATTATTTTTTCTGACAAATAATTATTATTAAATCCCATCTTTCTACTATATGATTCCGAAAAACACCAATTAGCCCCTAACAATATTCCGCCTTTTTCTAACAAATTATAAAGTTTTTCTAAATTACTTATATATTCCTCTTCACTTTTACATAATCCTAATAATCCAAACTGTGATACATTGTTATATTTAATGGTGCTATTAATAGATGAATGCAAAACATCACAAATCAAATAATTTACGTTAGTTTTAAGAACATCATCAAATTTTTTTCCATATTTTTTTATTGCATACTCACAACTTTGAGGATATAATTCTTTTTTTCTAATTTGTTCATTAAGAAAAAATGCCTCTTTAGAAATATCTACACAAAGTACTTCTTCAATATTATTAAACGCAAGTAACCAAAAATAAATATTACTACCACTGCCAAAATCAATTAATGTGCCATTACAAGCATATTTATTTATTAATTCTAAAATTTGTTCGGTTCCTTGTCCTTCTCTAAATGAAGCACCATAATAATCATAAAAATATTTCAATTGTTTTTTGTATTCTTCTTTATCTATCTTACTAAAATCCATAATATTCACATAATCAATCTCATAGTTTTATTAGACTATTTTGATAGACTCCTTTCTATTTTTATCAGAAATTCGTTTTAAAACAATAATGTATGTTCCATTTTTGTCTTTGATTTTTTCTTGTATTACAAACCTATTACTTCTATCTACAATTTTTTTGATTGTATTAGGTTCATAATTATATAATTTAAAATTTGTTTCAAAAAGATGATTATCTTTATTAAAATATTGATACCAAAATTCAATATAGCTCTTATGATGTATATGCTTATTATATCTTTTAATATTTAACTCATTAAATGTAAATTGTTTAGAAAAATAAAATTTATTATCTTCAATTTTTGAATCATAATATGTTAAAGATTTCCCTAAATTAAAATCAAACAACTCCAAAACGATATATTTTGTTACTGAATAACTATTCTCTAAAAATTTTTTTAAATCAGAAGAATTTAAGTATTGTATACCTTGATCTAAAGCAAAAATACAATCACACTCAATTTTTAATTCATTTATATTTTTCATATCACAAATATATGTTTTGACATTTTTTATGTTTTGTTGCGCTATTTGATCATTAATAATATTTATCATTGTTTTTTCAATATCTATAAAATATGATTCTTCAAAAAGTTCTGAACATTCTCTTAAATATATTCCACTTGCACAAGGGCATAAAACCATAGAATTAATATTATATTTTTTCTTGATTGTTTTTAATAATTTAATCTTCTTATAGTCTTTATTTACTTCTTGTATATAAAATGTAGCTCTTTCTTTATATGTTATTTTTTTCATAATAATCCCAATGTTCTTGTATTACTTGATGACTAATTTTACCTTTATCAAATATTTTTCCTCTTACAACTTCAGAACTTTCTTTTCCATGTAATTCATTATCTAGTATCTTTATTATCCATTCTTTTGCATTAGATGAATATGCTTCTGTTGTAGATTGGGGATATGCAGAAGGCAAATTATCAATTTTGCAACATATAACTCCATTATCCGCTACATATATTGGATTATTTAGGGTTGTATATTTATCAATGCTCGGAATATAACCACTACCGTATCCACAAGTTACATCAATTACTACTGTTCCCGCTTTTAAAGAATTAAATATTTCTTTTGTTATAATAGGTTCAGTATCATACGTTGAAATAAGAATAGCACCAATAATAGTGTCCATTTCGGGCAAAAATTTCTTTAAATTTTCTTCGGTTGATTCCAAACAATGAATATTCTCATTCATATAAACACTCATTTTCTTTAATTTATTAATATTACTACCGAACACATAAACTTCATTACCCAACTCAGAAGCAAGTTTTATTGCTGCACCTCCAACATTTCCATAACCAATTACTGCAATTTTTGATTTTGATACTCCACGAATTTGAAATAATGCTTTACCTGCACCACCATATTGTTTTTGTTGATAAAAATTTGCATACATTATAGCCATTTTCCCAGCAATTTCACCGCCAGAATATGCCATAGGAAAATATCCATCATCCGTTTCTATAAATTCATAAGTATATGCTGTTACTTTCTTTTTTTGTAATTCTTTTAATAGTTCATAATTCCCTTCGGCGTGAAATATTGCAGACATTTTCGTATTTTCATTTAAATATTTATATTCTTCTTGTGTAGGTCCTTTATATTTTATAATAAAATTACTATTAAACCAACAATATTCTTTATCTTTAATTATAGCTCCATGTTTTTTATATTCATTGTCTGAAAAACCAAGAGCTTCACCTGCACCCTTTTCTACATACACTTCATATTTTTTTGTTAAATCATCAATATCTTTCGGTAATAAAATAACTCTATTTTCACCATTAATTGTTTCTTTTAATATAGCTACTTTTTTCATTTTTTCACCCCTATCATACAAATATATTTACCACGATTACATAAATCTTCATTTTGTATATATTGCATTTCGATATTGAATATATAATCGTAATTATCTACTAAAATCTTGCTTATTGTATTTTTATTTGAAGTTAATGCCTCTTCTACTCCTATTAATGAAACAACAGGATAACCACACTTAAAAACTGGTGTAATGCCATGTTTTTTATGAATTTTTTCTAATTCATCTATCTTATTAAAATGTAATTTCGGAACATATTTAGATAATGAACCTATTTCTTTTTCTACTACACTTTCTATTTCATTAACGTTTCCTTTTAATATATTTAGAGCTAGTCCATTATAAAAATTTTCGCCGACAGAAATAGATATTCCTTTACTTTTTAAATGTGAAGATACAATTTCAATTAACTTATCAGTATTATCAAAAAAAGGTAACACATATATATTTAAAACAATATCAAACTGTTCATCAAGTTTTAAATTTTTAATATCAGAGTTAATAAACTTTACACGACTATTAAATTCTTTCAATTTTAGTTTAGCCTGAGATAACATATTATCAGAAAAATCCACTAATACACATTCAGTATTATCAAACTCTTTCAAAATTTTATAAGCCCATTCTCCTGTACCGGTACCCAACTCTAAAAATGTAACTGCTTTATTTCCAGGAATATATTTTCTTATAATTTCCCACAATAATTCATCAGCCAATTTCCAATATAGTTTTTTATTATTTTCATCATATGTTGTTGATATATTATTAAAATGTTTTACTATTATCTCTTTCTCACACATGATTCAATTCTTTTTCTTGACTCCAAAAATGATAATAATTCTGGTTTTTTATCTAAAATATAATAAGATTGTGGAACTACAAAATTTGGAAATTGCTGTTGTAATTCATTCAATGAAACTTCTTCTATAGGAACGATTTCTTCTACTGGAATCGCATAACCAATATTATTATATAAATATTCCATCATACCATTATAACTTCCGGGTTCTTCTTGTTCAGCAATCAATGCAATAGTATTTGCATCACCAATGATTGATTCGCCAAATTTGATTTTAGCCACTATGCTTTTTTTTGTTTTTGAAATATAAATATATGCTTCGCTTGCTTCTTTTAAATATCTTGTTCTATATTCAAAATGTTTTCTTCCTTCTAACATCGCATTATAATATTCTTCTCTTAAACTCATTAAAACACACTTTGGTTCTTCTTCAATAAATGACAACTGTCCTCTCATTTTCTTACTTCCTTTCTTTTACTAACTTTTTTTGTTTACTTAAATCTATGTTTTTTATTATAATATCTGCTATTTCTTCTGGGGATAAATGTTCAGTATCAATTACTATATAATTAAAGCCACTATTTTGTAAAAAACTTTCCATTTTATCATAACCATCATCATACATTGCACAATTAGATAAATCTTTATCTTGATGATTGCGATTATATATTCTGTTCATTCTAACAGATACACTAGCTTTTAATAAAACTGTTAAATCTGGTTCCTCACATAATTTTATTAATTCTTGATGAAGTGGTGTTGTTTCTTCATTCCCATGCCAATAATAATTCGATACAAAATGTCTATCATAAATAACATCTTTACCAAGATTACATCTAGTTCCATACACCAAACCCAAACCATAAAACAATGTCAAAAGAGCTTCATCTTCAGTTTCATAAAGTTTCCATTCCAAATCTTTTAATTGAGATTCACTTATATTTAAATTTTCAAACAAAACTTTAAATGGTTTATCAACATATTGATACCCTAATCTTTGGACTAAAATTTTTGAAATAGTTGTTTTGCCACTTCCGTCCATTCCTTCTATTGCAATTCTCATAAAATTAACCTCCTTTATAATTTTAATACAATTTTAAATCCCATCTTAAATTCTCATCTGAATTTTCATTATCTTCGTATACCATTTCATTTATTTCTTTTTTATTAAATACTTCTAATAGTTTATCAAAGTCATCAGCTAACTTTTTATTTTTTAGTTCCTCTTCATTTATCCAATATACTTTTCCTTCAGAAGTTTCTGAAATAACATCTCCCTCATAATTATCTGATGTAAACAAAATAATTAGCTGTCTTTCTTTTGATTGTTTATCATACCAATCTTTCACTCCACATATTCTAACAGTTTTTAATTTTAAACCCGTTTCTTCATATACTTCTCTTTTAATCGAAGGGACTATACTTTCGCCAAGTTCTACTTTTCCTCCCGGAAAAGCAATTCCTTGCCAACTTTTTACTCTTTCTTGAACTAACACTTCTTTTGTTTCAGGATTCATTATTTTGCACATATTCATCAATTTTACGTTTTCCATTTTTCTCTCCTTCTATATTTTAATATTAAAAAAGGGGGCTTTAAAAAAGGCCTCCTCCTCCAAAATTAAAATAAATTTACAATCTAACAACTCGCATTTATTCTAACATTCTTAATTAAGAATGTCAATACTACTTCCAAATTATTGACGTACTGCCTCTTCCAAACTCATTTTAAATCAGTTTCTTATATTTTTTAAAAGGACAATATTATATCCATAGTACAAATCAAATTAAACTTCTTTGCTTTCATATCTTCTAACATCAAATTATAATCAGGTCTTTTGTTATTAATAGCTGAGTATCCATTATCTACATAACTCTTATATATTTCATATCCCTTTTCTTTACAATATCTTTGAATTAAAGTTTCTTGCCTATCTATACATGACTCGTCATAATTTCCAATTCTACAATATATTGCGACTTTAAATTTTTCTTTTGCCATAGAATCATCCCTTTCCACATTTCAGCCACTTATTATAAAAAGTAAATTAATTATTGAGAATGTATAAATTTCTTCCCAAAATATGCTGTTTTATGTTGGAAGTTGATTTTATATAATTTATAGTGATTTAATAAAATCTTCTAAATCATTTAGTTTTATCTTTTTTTCAAAATTCTCTACATATAAGTCATCGCTATAATTAAAAGCAAGTAATGTAACATCTTTAATTTCAATTCTATGTGGTTCTATATAATTGATATTTGTCGTTTCCAATGTCCGGACACTTCCGTCAATAATCGTAGGAGTAACATTACAGAACTCACATACAAATTTTATTTTCCTTTTTAACTCTAAATCAATATGTAGAGGTTTTGTTGTTATTTCTAACATAGTGAACATCCTTTCTTTAAACAGAAAAAAATCAACTTCCTAGAAGTTGATTCCTTGTAAATTCGAGCCTTTTTAAAAGTTCGAATGGATTCACTAATGGTGCCCTTCGGGAGGAAGTACAACAACTCCTTAGGCAAAAGAAAATAGTTAGTAATAAATTTAACTAACTATAGTATAACACATTTTTTAATCGTTTACACTTTTTATTTCTTGTAACTCGAATCTATATTTTTGACCATTAGTATTTACTTCATCCATAAACATATCGTAAGGTCTACACCATAATTTATTATCACCATATAAAGCCCTATATGCTACCATTTTTTCTGTGGTTTCACTATGATAAATTATATCCTCAACAATATATAAATCTCCTTTATAATGTTTGTAAATACCATTTATTTTAATTTCTCTCATATTAAATTTCCTCTCTTTGAATTTATTGTAATTTGCCAATAGGATTATAATTTTCTAAAAATTCTAATCCTTTTATAGTTATAGCTAACTCTGGTTCATCATCAAAATTTACTGTACCAATAATATTCACAAATATATCATCTTTATTTAATAAACCTTCATCGTTACATTTTTTTACGATTTTGCTTAATCTATCTTGTGTCATATTCAAATCTTCACATAATGGAAATTTATTATTATCCTTAATAAACTTTAATAAATCATAAATATTTTTCTCCATATTTTACCTCCACTCTTTATTTTGCAAAAATCATATGTGGTTTCCACTTAACATTTGGTAAATCAGTATTTAAATCAGATACTGCTTCAATCATATTTTCTTTATTTAATTCAATTAATGTATCAAATATATCTTGTTTAGAAAAGAAAATGTTACCTAATTCATTTTCAATCTGTGAAGTAGTTGGCAAATTCGTAACAATGTATGTTGGGGCATAATATCTATAAATATATCCTAAGACTCTTTTCTTTACTAATCTATCTTTAAACTGTAGAAATCCCAGATAAATTGAAATAATAAGTGATATCAACGCTATTAAGCAAGATACAACAGTGCATATTAAAACAATGTTATTTCCTGTGTAACTATCTTTTATTGCATTAATTAACTCTATAATCTTTTCTTCCATATTTTCTTCACCACAAATATCAACTATCATATTCTTTATCAAATAAATTAAAAAGAATTTCAAACTCTTCATCATGCCTTAATAAATCAGGCTGATTATTGTTTACCATTTCTTTAAATTTTTTATATGGTACAAAGAAAATTTCAGATATTTCCTCCTCTTGATATTTTAAATCTTCTATCTTTTTATCCGTCCTTAAAATATATAAATCATCAAATTCGTTATTTATAAAAATTGAAGTATATTTTGAGCTTCTTTTTAGAGTTTTTATAAATTGCAATTCATTTGGTTTAACATCTAAATCTAATTCTTCTTTTAATTCTCTGATTGCGCCAGTTAAAGATTCATCTCCAGCAGACAAATGACCTGCACTAGATATATCTAACATATTAGGATTACTGTCTTTGGTTGCACATCTTCTTTGTAACAATACATCTCCATTTTCATTAAGAATCCAAATATGAACTGCTTTATGCCAATCTCCATCTCTGTGAACTTCGTTTCGTAATTTTGTTCTTCCAGTTTTATTTCCATCTTCATCAAGTATATCAAAAAATTCTTTAGTCATAATGCACCTCATTTCTTAATTATAATTATACTATATTTTAGATATTATTTGAATATATGTAAGTAAATATTTGAAAATATTTCTTACCACACGTTCATTGATGATGTCAATGTACAAGTGTGTTTACTAAATTGACACCATTTAGTATTTTACGGACTACGAATTAAAAAATCTCGTAGTCCTTTTCTTCTAAATACAAAGTAATTTCTTTTTCTTTAGATGTACCATTAGTGATATATGAAATATCCTTTTCGTTATATAGATTATTATCATAACAATCTTTGACTTGATTTAGAACCATATCTTTTTCCTTATCTTTTCCAAATAATAGAATATTTCTAAATATATCTTTTAATGCTTGTAGTAACTGAATAATAAAATTTTTAAATGAAGCATTATCGTGTTCTAATTTTTCAATTTTATTGTTTAAATAATTAATTTGGGTATCTTTTTCATCATTAACAGCAAGTAATGCTTTATATAATTTAATCTCTTGTTGTAGTTCTTTATATAATCCTTCACTTTTAGCAACCCTATTAACTGCCTCATTAGCTTGTTTTAAATAATCCATTAGTTCTAAATAAGTATTATAATCAAATACTATTTTCTTATTTAAGATACCTTTAGCTTTACTATCCATTTTATTAATCAGGGAACGATATTTTCGATTAAGTTCCCATTTTGTATTATCTAAATCCTTATTAAATATTCTTGTTACTTGTTTTAGTTGCTTTGGACTAAGGTTTTTTACACCTGTATTCTTTTGTCCTCTTTCCAGTTTAAATCCATTTCTATTTAACCGATTACAATATTTATCTTGTAATTCACTTAAATGAATACTACTTTTGATATATGCCTTTTTAGGAATAGAATATCTTTCTTTATTAATTCGTTTATCAAACTTTTTAACAAGTGGTATGACAACTAAATGAATATGAGGAGTTTTCTCATCCATGTGTAGAGTAGCATGTATGATTTGTTCTTTTTTATAACCCATATCCTCGTAAACAAAGTCTAATACAGTATTTGCCCATCTCATTAGTTCATCTTTGGATAAACTATCAAAGAATATCTTATCACTTGTAAATAATATTTCATCCGCGACAACACTTTTAGAATCATTTACCATTTGATAAAACGATTTCTTTCTATCAGATCTAGTATTTTTCATTTTTTCGTTAAATTCTAATCGATAATCTTTTGTTATTTCATAAAATCTTTCAATATACCTTTTATCACATTTGATAAGTTCAATGTTTTTATGACTATCTTCTATTCTAATATCAGGATTTGTTTTATAAGATTCTTTTACTCTTTTGTTGTGTTTTCCTCTATTAGATAAATTGCTTAATGATTTGACACCTTCACATCTAAATATGGCATAACTCATGAGTTTTCTCCTTTATCTTACCAATGCGACTTAGGATTGCACTTTCCATATCTAAAGTAATTACACCTAATCTTAATGTTTTATCATCATATCTTTTTGAATCAGATAAAACAATTAATCTTAATACTTTTTCATAATCTCCATTAGGTATAAATCCAACATCTTCAAGCTTATCATCTGTTTCAATTTCATAGTAATTTAGCTTTAACTTATCATTGTTGATAGTGTTTTGTAGTTTATCAAAATACTCTTGTGCTTCTTTACTTGATTTTCCCTCATGATTCATTGCTATTTTAGACCCACTAGAATCTTCAAAAATACTCCAATTATATGGAACACCATATTCATTATGAAAATTGACTAAATCAGCTAGAAAACTTTTCCTATATTCGACATATTTTAGTTCAGTTTGTTCTCCAACTTTATTCACTTCAATATTATCAATATAAACAGAAATAATTCTTTTCATTTCTCCTCTTGGAGCATTTGTTAAACTTAAAATATTTTCTATTATTTTATCTGGATAGACAAGTTCATCAATTTTTTTCGTATCTTCTAAAATTAATAAATCATTTGTAGTGAAGTTGAAATTTTCAACTTGTTTTTTTTCTTTTATTTTCTTTTCTAATTCTTCAATATTAAATTCAATAGATTTTAATTCATTACCAAACTCATCTATTTTAACAATGCCTTGCATATAAGCAATTTTAATTCTATCTTTTTGTTTTTCTAATTCTTTAATCTTTTTAACATATTCTTCGGTATTATTATCTAATTTAGATTTAATAAAAGGGATATAATATTTATTAATCAAATTATCTTTTTCAATTAACTCATAAAGTTCTATTAGTAATCCATTTTTAATTTCTTCTTCCTTGTAGTTTGTTTTACATTTTTTGCATTTATAGTAATAATATTTCTTTCCATTAGGCTTAGTAGTAGCACATCCACCTAAAAATCTACCACAAGTAGAACATTTTAGTTTATTTGTAAATAGATAAGTGGCTGTTCTTTCATAATGCCTAGCATTTCTTTTCTTTTGATACTGACAATTATCCCATTTTTCTTTAGATACAATAGGTTCAACAACATTTTCATAATAAGTAGGATGCTTGGTTTTCTTACCATGAAAATAATCCCCTTTATAAAGTTCATTAGTCATTATCTTTCCGATAGCAGAATCTTTCCAATTCGTTTTACCTAAAACTTGCTCTTTATTATAAATATTAGCTATTGCCTGATAACTTTTACCTTCTAAATATAAATCGTACATCTTAACTACTAAATCCTTAGTAAGTGGATCAGGTACTAACTTTTTATTCTCTCTTTTAAACCCTAAAGGTGTATGATTAGGAATATGACCTGCCTTAATTGCTCCAACCATACCAAACTTTGTTCTTTCGGAACATCTTTCAATTTCGTTTTGAGAAACACTTGTCGTTATTCTCATAACCATTCTACCATTAGCAGTTATAGTATTTGATTCATCAGCAAAACAGTCCAAATCACAACTATAATCATTTAATATTTTCATTAGTTTTTCTACATCATAAACACTACGAGTTAATCTATCTAGTTTAAGAGCAACAATTACATTTATTTTACCGTTTTTCACGTCATTTAACATTTCTTGATATGCAGGTCTTTTATCGTTTTTAGCACTTATTCCTGCATCTATATATACTTTATGAATAGTATATCTTTTAAACTCACAAAATTCCTTTAATCGTTCTTGTTGTTCACCTAAACTAAATCCTTCACGACTTTGTTCTTCGGTTGATACTCTACAATAAATACCAGCAATTTTTACATCTTCGTTCATTTTTCATCTCTCCTTTTCTTATTTTTAGAGAGATTAAAAGTACAAAAAGACCGATACATCTAACCTCAAGTATTGTACTTCCTTTTTGCACGCCTAGTTTTTAAAACAAAGATTAGTTTGTTTTAATAAATTTTTCTAATTCCTTCAACTTAATACTTCTGAAATAATCATTTACAAATATCGTATCACTATCATTGAAGAATAAATAATTATTACCTTTAATTGTCATGATATGAGGGCTTACATAAGCAATATTACTTCCTTTAATATTGATAATACTTCCGTTTTTAATACTTGGCTTTACATTAGCAAACCTACATATCATTTCAATTCTTTTTAAAACTGCCTTATCAACTTCTAATTCTTTAACTTCCTTTTTTAACAAAACTCATCACTTCCATTCTTAAATAACAAAAAAACTAGACGGTACTTCTAGTTAATATTTATTACTCTCGAATGAAAAGTTCGAGTTTCCTATCAATCTGGTGCGTGAGTTATACACGTTTGGAAATTTTCAATAAGGTTAATTTCTATAAATAGTATACTATATTTTTAACATTAATTAAACTATTTTTTCTTTCTTTTTTTAACAAAATAATATATTCCGTAACCAATTCCGCCTATTGTTGCCAAACCTAATATTGCACTCATAGTTTCATCAGTTTTTGTAGGTTTATTAACTGTTAGTTCATATTTTGTTTCTGTACCATCTTCTGCTTTTACGGTAAAATTGACAATATTTTCTCCAAATTTTAGATTCTTATCTCCTTCAATAATAACTGTTGAATTACCGTCTTCTAATTCATATTTATAATCTAAATTTTTCGTATCAGAAGATACATAAACTTTAGCTTTTCCAAGTGAAAAGGTTATTTCCTCGTCAGCAACTATTATTTTAATGTTTGTATTACTACTTAATTTCTCTCTATCAACCAATAAACTATAGTTTTTTACATCTCCATTTTCGGCTGTAATTTTTATATTTATTGTATTTTTACCAACTATCAAAGAAGAGTTACTAATATCATAAGTTGCTTTATCATCATTTGTTTCAACCAAAATTTCTATTTTTTCTTTTTTTGTTTTATAAGACATATTATCAGCTACTTCAATATTCTCACCATCAATAGTAACAGATTTTAAAGTATTATCACTACTTTTAGGATTAGGTTTTGGAGTAGTTGTTTGACTATTAGAATTACTACTAGAATTAGTATTAGACGATGATCCATCACTGATTAAACTACCAGTGGAATTAAAAGTTTGTCCTCTTGAATTTGTATAAGTGTTTCCACTATGACAATGATATTCACCACTATTTAATCCCCATTTTGCACAATTAGTATTGCACTTATGACAACCACTACTATCAGTTCTTCCAGGATGTGCTAAAACTACATTAGGATTAAATAAAAATATACTACAAAAAATAAATATAACTATCATTCTTTTCTTCATAAATATACACCTCACTATTATTTGAACAAATCAAATATACTAAAACTTGTTTTTTTATAAACTTTATTATAAATAGATTTTTTTGGATTCGTTACTAAACCAGTTCCTTTTTTTCCATAAAATGGATTAACAGATTTTTTCAAACTTCTTTTTAATTTTCCTGTAGTTCTAGCTTTTAAACTTTTTTTAATGCTAGGTTTTCTAATTCCAATTTTCATATATAACTCCTACTCTCCTTATCACATTTTTAAATTTATGTAGTGATGATTATTACTTTCCAAAAAGATTATAACATTATTAGAAACTATACGCAATACTTTTACAGGACTTTTTAGTTACCGGACATAAAAATTTTTAAATGAAACAATATAATCATGAGGTGATTGTGTTGGCTACTTTTAAAAGAGAATTTAATTTCAATAAAAATATAAAAGAAATCGTTTCAAAAAATATAAGAAAATATCGATTAGAGGCAGGTATTACACAAGAACAATTAGCCGTCGACATAGGTAAATCCTATGATTTTGTAAGAAGGTTAGAATTTAAAAAAGGAGAAATTGGGTGTTCTCTAGATACACTATATAAAATATCAGTTGTATTAGGGCAACCTATGGGAAATTTTTTCGAAGAGAAATAAAAAATATGCTTTTCGTAAGATTAGCATATTTTTAATGCTGTGGCACGTTTTGTTGCTTTAGCAATGAAAGTGGCGATAAGCATTATAGGGTTTCCAAAGGTTCTCCTTTGGCACAACTCGTTATTGGCTCTGCCAATAGCGTAGTGTGTTACTCTTTTGGATTGTCCTTATTAAATATAGTATTGTATGTTTGACTTAATTGTTTTAGATACTGTTCTTCCTTTTTCATCGATTGTTCCTTTTCCAAAATTAGTAAAATTAGTTCTATTAAAAAATCAAATAATGAATCACAAGTTTTTTCATCTAAATTATGAATGCCCTCACTTAAAATTTTGTATAGTTCTCCATATTTAGCATTACTACTTTTCTCATTTAATAATGTTGGAAGATATGCTTTTAATAATGACACTTTTTCTTTTATTGGTAAACTAGAAAATACTACTTTTGTTTTTTCTAATTTTATTTTTTCTTTTTCTCTATTATAAATTTTATCTAGCATATTTTCGAAGACTCTTCTCAAATATACAAACGATGCAATACTCATTCCCAAAGTTTTGCACTTATTTGCTTTTGATAATTCTAAAATATCATTTTCATCTAATAGTTTTAATTTTTTGAATCTCTTCATCTCATCTTCGTTTATTAAATTATTCTGAAATGATTGATAAATTTTTTTAATACTTTTTCCATCATAATCAAATAACATAACAATTCTTTTTTCGCAACTTGGACATTTGAACTCTTTGAATATATATAAATTCATATCCGAAAACAAGTATAATTCATTCGAAGTAGTTGAAGAATATAAATTATCAGAATATTTTATTTTATCTTCCTCCATTGTAAGTTTGAACATATTTAATGATTCTAATCCATTATACTTTGAAGTAGTAGCAACTGACTTTGAACTATTTTGCATAAAGGTTTTACTTTTATCGCAATCATCGCAATAATAATCCATAGGAGTAGTATCTTGTAATAACCATAATAACTGTTGTTTGTTATTATCAAGTATAATAACTTCATCTATGTTCAAGTTATAACATTTTATTGAAAAACTTTTTTGATTCATTTTTATCACTTCCTTGTATATATTTTACCATATTTTCTACAATTCTAAATCATCTTTAGAGTAATATTTATCAATATCTGCATAATCAAACAACTCATCTTCTTTGTCGGTATCTATTGCTATATCGTAAACATCATCTTTATCAAAATCTTCATTGTCATAATAGTCTTTTATTTCGTTTGTTGTGGCTTCTTTTACTTTATCATTACCAATTTGTAGTAGTTCTCTGAAAAAGCTCTTTATTGCCTTTAAAATGGCTTTTATGTAGGAAACAAGGTTGTTGTTTTCCTGTTCTAACTTCTGATTCTTAATTTTCAAATATTTAACTTCCTTTTGGATATTCTCATTTTCTTTTTCAAGATATTTATATGATTTAGAATATTCATCAACTTCATTATAAACTTTTTGTATTTTAGGTTGTATTTCCATAACTTTTTTAGTTTGCTCGATAACCTTATTCATAGAGTTAAAAGTATCTTTTTTTATTTTTACATATTCTTTATCAAAAATAGTTTCCTTATTAGAAGTCATTTTAGTTTCTAGTTCTTCCATAGACTTATTTAACTTTTCGTTTTTAGAAGTTAATTCTATATTTAATTTTCTAGTAATCTTTTTATACTGCTTAATATCAATGTGTTCATTATCAGAGTTTTTAATTCCACGATCCAAATCATAACCATTATTTATCATTCGTTCGTGATATTTATCTTGTAATGTAGATAAATAATTCTTATCTTTCATATAGTGTTTTTTGGAAATAGTCCATTTATCTTTATTACTTCTTTTATCATACTTCTTAATTAAAGGAACTACTACACAATGCAAGTGTGGTGTTTTTTCATCTAAATGAATTGTTGCATTTAATACTTGCCATTTCTCATAACCAATATCTTCATAAACAAAGTCCATACAACAATGTGCCCAGTTAACGATTTCTTCTCTTGTCATATCTTTAAAGAACTCTTTATCACTTGTAAATAATAATTCATCAGCAACAACACTATTAGAATCATCTAACATTTGATTAAAAGTTTTCTTTCTATTTTCACGTTCAGTTTTTTGCTTTTCAACATGTTGCTTTTTATAATCTTTAACTAAATTCATATAAGAATTGTAATAGTCTTTATGAGTAATAGGAACTAGATTTATATTATTATGAGATTTACTTTTATCAATATCTGGATTAGATCTATATGCTTCTTTAGTTCTTGTATTATGAGCACCAATTTGCCCTAAATCTTTTAATTTATTGATAGGTTCAACTCTAAATATTGCATAACTCATTCTTGCACCTCAATCTTATCTGTATAAATATAAGTTATAGGTGGAACTGGCACTTCAATAATTCCATAATGAGTAACTTTATTTAATCCTTTTTTATTGATTAAAGGTATTAGTTTTAGAGGCTCATTAAACATATTTTCTCTCGTATATTTTAAACAAAACTGATGGTCGTTATATTTTTCTTTCCTTATTTCTTGATAGTCTATTGGATAATTAACTTGTAATCTTTTAATGTGATTTTCAACTTCTTTTCTAGTCATAGGAGCACATACTTCAACTTGCATAGTTTCTCCATTAACACTAATATCTTGAAAACGATTTATTGCTCCTTTATTAAACAAATTAGCATATTCTTCAATAAATGTTTTTCTAAAATTAATAGTTTTAATTTCTAGTTCATTGTCTTTTTTAATTACTTCAATAGATTCAATATAACTCATAATCAGTTCTTGTTTTTCAGTTATAGATAACTCATTCCATTTAATTTCAAAACTACTTTGATAAAGTGGATTTATTAAACATTTAATACTTTCTAAATCTCGTTTTAACATTATATCTTCAAAGGTAAAGTTATATTGTTCTAGTTCTTGTTCTTCTTGTTGTTTTTTCTCTATGTCTTTAATTCTCGTTTCTAAATATTCTTTATCTTGCTTATATTCTTCCATATCAATTATTTTATTAAGGTAAGCATCTTTTAATCTAGTAATTTTATCTTTTAAAGTATTGATTTCTTTTATTAGAAGTTCATTTGTATTTTCTACTTTATGTTTTAAAAGTGGAGCAAAGAATTGTCTAACTGTTATGTCATATTCAATAATCATTGTAATTTGTTCTATTAAAAGTTCTATTAGTTTATCTTCTTTAATATAAGTTTTACATTCATTACATTGATAGTAAATATACTTCTTTTTCTTTCCACCAGGTGCTTTACAAGCCATAACTCTTTTACAATGTGGGCATATAATTTTTTGGAAGAAGATATAATCATTTCTTCTCGTATAATTTCTAGTATTTTTTCTCGATTGTTCTTGGCATTCTTCCCATAACTTCTTACTAATGATAGGTTCAACTACATTTTCATAAAGAATAGGTGTTCCATTTCTACCACCACTTATGAAATCTCCTTTATAAAGTGGATTAGATAATATTTTTAAAATTGTAGAATCATACCATTTTTTATTTAAGACATTTTCTTCATTCATTATATTAGCAATTTTTTGATAACTATTTCCTTTTAAATATAAATCAAAGATTCTCTCAACTATTTCACTTTCAGCAGGATTTATGATTAGTTTCTTATTATCTCTCATAAATCCTAAAGTCTTTCTTACTGGAATGTGGCCATCTTTTATTGCTCCAACCATACCAAACTTTGTTCTTTCTGATACTCTTTCTATTTCTAATTGTGATAAGACAGTTAACATTCTAACAAAGAATCTACCATTTGCAGTTGATGTGTTTATATCGTCCATAGCACATTCTAAACTACAACCATGCTTTTCAAGTTCAGTAATTAAAACTTCTAAATCTCTAACACTTCTTGTTAATCTATCAAGTTTATAAGCAACTATTACATTTACATTATGTTTTTTAACATCTTCTAACATTTTTTTAAACTCTGGTCTATGTTCCATATCTTTAGCACTAATTCCTGCATCTTCATAAACATCATAAATATTATAATCTCTAAATTTACATAAATCTTTTAATTTTTCTAATTGTTCTCCTAGTGAATAACCCTCTCGTGCTTGGTCTTCAGTACTTACACGACAATATATTGCTGCATTCTTTTTCATATTTCATCAACTCCTTTTTCCATAAAAAAGGGAGTCAAAAGCACTAGCACCAAACTAATACCTTTGACTCCTTAAATAACAATTATAAATTCTATGTGTTTCTCGTTTAATCATAGAAGTACCTCTCTTTCTAATAAAAGACTAGATACTGCTTGCTTTTATTGGTTATTTATTCTATCACTTATTTTTTGTTTGTCAATTCCCAGTTCGTGGAATAGGTATTAGTTCTTATGCGTTTTAATATAATTTTCTAGTTCATTAAAAGGTATATATTCCTCTAAATTATTGATATAAACATTTTCACATTCATTAAAAAATAGATAAGTTATGTCATTTATCTCTAACTTATGTGGTTCTATATAAGCAAGGTTCGTTTTACTAATACTTATAATATTACCTTTAATAACTTTTGCTTTGATATTTAGAAACTTTAACATATTCTTAATCCTTTTATGTAGTGTTTCTTCAATATCTAATTTTTCCTTTATTATTTGCATAACTAATCAACTCCTTTCAGGCATATAAAAAAGGTTAACCGAAATTAACCTTTCATATATTCAAAGTCGATTAGTTCGACTAATTTCCCTATGGTGGCTCCAGCGGGAATTGAACCAGCGACACAAGGATTTTCAGTCCTCTGCTCTACCGACTGAGCTATGAAGCCATATGGCGGTTCCGACGGGATTTGAACCCGCGATCTTCTGCGTGACAGGCAGACGTGATAGACCCCTACACCACGGAACCATGGTTGCGGGAGCTGGATTTGAACCAACGACCTTTGGGTTATGAGCCCAACGAGCTACCGAGCTGCTCCATCCCGCGATAATACTTTATAATAACTATTGGCGGAGGAAAAGGGATTCGAACCCCTGCGCCACTTTCGCGACCTCCCGGTTTTCAAGACCGGTCCCTTCAGCCAGACTTGGGTATTCCTCCACACAAATGGTGCCTAAGGTCGGACTTGAACCGACACGAGGTTTAAATCTCGCAGGATTTTAAGTCCTGTGCGTCTACCTATTCCGCCACTCAGGCATAATTTGCTGACTAATTAATTATATAACATTTTTTATTATTTGACAACTATTTTTTTATTTTTTTTACTTTTTTTGTTTTTTTTATTGAAATTTTATTGTTTTTGATATATAATTTAAATGTATTTTTTATTTATGCGCCCATAGCTCAATTGGATAGAGCGTTTGGCTACGGACCAAAAGGCTGTGGGTTCGACTCCTACTGGGCGCACCATTTAAGTATTTTACAAAGTCTTATAAATGAAGTCTTTGTTTTTATTTTATCTAATTTTAATATTTGATAAATATTACCCTTTTGAAAAATTTTATATTGACAATAAAATTCATACTAATTTAGAATTTATCTTTTCAGATGAAATATTTGAAGATGGTAAAGTTATCAAAAAAGTAAATATAACTTAATCCTTAAGTTATATTTTAACTTATTAGTGAAAAGTAAAAATTAATATCGATAGTATTATCAAATTATTAAAATTTAAAAATCAGTAGTAATTATGTACATAATGTTATGAAGTTAGAAATACTTAAAAGAATATCCTCTAGCTGTGAACATTCACCTTATTTTAGTTAGCCATCATCTTTTTCGATAAGCCATATTATATTTTTTTTTATTTTCAAAGGCTTTTTATTTATGGAGAGACTTTACTATTTTGTGAAGTTTTTTATAATTTTCGTATATTTCAATTATATTATTTCCAAATTTTTCTTTAATAAAAGCTAGTGCATCTACTTTAGTATCATATCCACCAAACAGGCCAAAGTGAGCATTATTCATATTTGGCAATATGATATTAAGAGTATGACTAGGATCAGGATTTTCTTCTATTGGATAACATTCAAATCCAGCTAGCTCAAAAAATAGTTCCAAATCAGACAAATTATAATTTGCAACAAAAGCAAATACTAAAAAAGTTAAACATTCACCGGATTTAATTATGCCACCCTTATTACGGAAAACCAAGTTACTTCTCTCCGCTATTTCTTGCCATCCATTACCATATACTTGAAGGCAAAAATAATCATTTCGCATCTAAATAATCCTCCTTTCAAATTGATAAATATACTACTACCTTTTATGGACTTTGTCAAATTTATATCGCATTTAAAATGAAAGGACTGACGGATCAATTATATTTATAATAAATTAAGTACAAACTTATAAGGCAATATGTTTTATAAAAAAATTATTAAATGACATATAGTTTTTTAGATACTTACTAGCTTTTAATTTCTATTATTAAGTTAAGTAAAAATTGATTATCTTTTTTTCTGTTAAAATTTTATTTTTATTTAAGTATTAGATAATGATAAAATATTGCCGATTAAAAAGTTATTCATTATTTCCATGTCCATCTAAACGAGAATTTTGAAAATCCGTTTAAAAATTTTATATCTTACAAAAAATATTCATAATCACCTTTGGGAAAATTTCAAAATATCTTTTAAAGAATTCTTAAGCAGAATAAAAAACACTTTTAATTAGTTCTTTATCACTAATTAAGTTGACAAGTTTCGTAAAGTTAGTAGTTTATGCTGAATAAACACTTGTTTGCTTACCAAATATCGAGCTAACTACGAACCATATATAAATATTATTTAACTTTATATTATATGTACAATACGTCAGCTCATGTAATAAATGCGTGGCCAACAACATCTGAAGTAAGCTTAGATATAATTTAATAAATTGATAGCCTTTAAATTACAGTTTAGTTTTATTATTAAATCTATGAATGGAATAACATTTCCAAATAATATCAATCCACTAACAATATTTCTTATAAATTGATGGTCATCAATTTTTTATAATATATTTTATTACTATTATTTTTATTAAAGCTGAAAATATTTATGTTTTTGGCTAAATAGATATTAATAGTTCTAACTAAAGAAGACGAATCTATATTCGACCTATTTATTTTTGAATCAATATATTAAGATTTAGGCCTACTTCCTTTCACTTGATGATACGAATTATATAGTTCTCTAACCGGCTTATCACTTAATTCTTGAAAAGGATTCGCTTTTAAAGAAGGCTGATACAGGCCGGAAAATGTAAGTATTTGACTCATTGTCTCTTGACTACTATATTCTTTTAGGCCTTCTATAATTTTAGCAATTTGCTGTTGCATGTTTTCTTCTCTTTCTTGAAACGTACGCAATTGTGTTTCTTGTTCTCGAACCCTTTTACATAAAAGATCTAATTCATGTCTCATAGATGCTTCTTCAGTGTTATATTTAGGCGAAGCATAATTTACATTACGATCTAAAAGTGCTAATAATTCACGAGAAGCCATCTTTTTAGTATATTTAGCTAATTGACTTAAAGAATTACTAGCAGAAATTCCAATTAATGATCCTTGCCTTTGACTTTCAATTGATATTTCTAAAAAATGGGATAAAACGCTACAGAGGGCTGGTTTAACAATTCTATCACTTAAGAAATATTCTTTTAAACTATGATTGCCAGTACCGTTATAAATGTACAAAACGTTTTTTTTCAAAGTTCCATAAATACTTTGGCACCCTTTATCTTGTAACATTTTTTTATATCTATTCGTCATATCAGTAGAAATCTCGGTATCATTTACATCTACAAAAGCAGTAGTAGCCTTAAAATCACTTATATCTATCATAGTTCCAATCGCAACTAGTGATATTTGTGATAAAATGCTATCGATAACATCTTGTGATAAAGCATCATTTTTAAATTTTTTTTCAAGTTCCTCTTCAATCTTCTTATACGTTAAAGTTCCATCACAATAAGTCATCAAATTAATTTTTCTAGCCTGCCATTTTATTTTCTCAATTTGAGATAGTCCATATCTTATTAAAAATGGATATATCAATTTATTTACAATTTCTTCATAATTATTCGTATATACATTATCACTTCTAAAACGCAATCCTAAAAAATCAGCGGGCATATTATCGATTTTAAATCCCGCTGCTGCTTCCTCACTAGTATAAACTCGTGCCGCCTGCGCTCCTTTTTTAATAATTCCATAAATAGATTTATCATAATTATCTTGGGCGGAAAGGCATAGTAAAAATGGCCTTTCTAATTCTTCTACCCTTTGTATTTCAACAATTCCACTTAAATTATCTAGACTTTTTTCAACTCTTTTGTATATGTTCAACATACGAATAACCTCTCTAACTATTTAATAAAATTATTATATCATAAAATTAACAATGAATATACAAATTTAGGCAATAAAAAATAGAAAATCTGTGTTTTAAATGTTAAAAATAATATATAATATCTTCAATTCTATTTTTTGATACAATATTATATTACACATCTGATTTAATCTCTATATTGATTATAGGAGAATGCCTAGAACTCTAATTATATTTAAGAATATACTATTTATGAATTGAAGGAGGTTTTAAATGAAAAGAATATTAGTTAGTACTATTTTGTTTCTAATTGTCATTGCTTTAGTTATATTTGGTATTTTAAGAAATAAAGAAGAAAAAACGGGTCTTACTAAAGTAACATTAGCAGAAGTTGCTCATAGTGTTTTCTACGCGCCACAATATGCCGCTATTAGTGAAGGTTTTTTTGAAGAAGAAGGCATTGATCTTGAAGTAGTTCTTACACCAGGTGCCGATGCTGTTATGGCAGCAGTTCTATCTGGCGATGTCGATATTGGTTTTTCAGGAACAGAAGCTACAATCTACGTTTATAATGGAGGAGAAGAAAATTACCCAGTAACTTTTGCAGCTCTAACTAAAAGAGATGGAGCATTTCTTGTTTCCAGAAAGAAAATTGACAATTTTACCCTAAATGATCTTAAGGGAAAGACTGTATTAGGAGGCAGAAAGGGGGATCGACTACCAAACTTATAATAAACGGTTTAAAAAAAATAAATCGTTTTGACATCGAAAAGTTCATTAGTTATTAAATCTATAATATTTATGTCAACTTAAACTTATAATATATTTCTACGGTTTTATCTTCACTAATAAGTATTTTATCAATAAAATTAACTAATAAATTTCTATTTGGTTTTTCAAAAGATAGGTATTCATCTATCTTCTTCAGTATTTCTTCTCTATTCATATCCTCATCTTTTTTTTTGATTTTAATTAATTCCAATTCTAATGCTATTTTACTCTTCTTCCACGATTCTATTTCTTGTTTATACTTAATAGTCAAACGCCTAAACATTTCAATATCAATATTTCCTTTTAACTTGTCTTCATACACTTTATCAATAAAGGAGAGATTACTATCAATTTTTAAATCTAATGAGTTAATTTCTTTTTGTATTTTAACTTTCAAATTGTTTTTTTGGCAAGCCTGTTCTACTTTATCTTTGAAAAGAGAACTATTTACATATCTCTCACACATTTTTTTAAGATGGTGTAAAACTTTTTGTTCTAACTTATCATAATTATTGGAATGCGGAGTACACAGACCAAATTTGCTATGTGAAATGTAATATGTACAAATACAATATTTTCTTTTACCATCACTGCTTTTGTTAATTCCTATTGCATGGCCACATTCCTTACAATACATAAATCCTGATAATAAATATAAATTTTTATTATTTGTTTTATGTTTATTTTTTTCTAGTAGTAATTGAACGGTATCGAAAACTTTTTTATCAATAATTGCTTCATGTGTATCAGGAATAATTATCCAATCTTCTTTTTTAGTTCTAATTTCTTTTTTTGATTTATAGTTTAATTTTTTTCTACGACCTTGAGTTAGATTGCCAATATAAGTTTCATTTGTCAAAATTTCTTCAATTGTTCGAGGACACCACAATTGACATACTATTCTTCTATTTAAACCTGCATAAACACTGGGAGTTGGTATTCTTTCCATAGAAAAGATATTTGCTATTTGTCTAGGACTTTTTCCTTCAATCGCTAAATTAAATATTCTCTCAATAATATGTCTTATATTTTCATCGACAAGTAACTTATGTTTGTCATTTGGATCCTTAATATATCCATAGACAGCTTTCCAGCCCAGAAACTCCCCTTTTTCTTTCTTTGTCTTTAATACTTTTTTGATTTTTTTTGAAGTATCTTTTAAGTAATAATCATTAAACACAAGTTTAAATTGCAAGAATTCTAATCCTGGTGTTTCATATAAAGTATCTATATCGTCATTAACTGCAATATATCTTATATTTCGTTCAGGAAATACTTTTTCAATATACTCACCCATTTTAATATAATCTCTTCCCATGCGTGATAAATCTTTAGTTATAATTGTATCAACTTTTTTATTTTCTATATCTGTAATTAGTTTTTGCCAGGCAGGTCTATGAAAATTTGAACCAGTAAATCCATCATCAACATATTCATCGATAAGTAGCAATTCTTCTTTTTTCTTTTCTAGATATATTTGCAACAATTCTCTTTGATTAGTAATACTTTCACTCTCTAAATTATCACCATCTTCACGTGATAATCTTATATATAATGCCGCATTATATATTTTATTATTTATTTTTTTATCCATATATTAACTACTTTTAAAAGCTCCATTTTCCAAACAATAGTCTATTAAAAACTTTTCGATTAATTGTTGTAATGTCTTTCCCTTTTCATCAAAAATATTAATTATTTGCAATTTGTATCACCTAGTTAATCTTATGTATTTCACACTAGTTAAACACTTAAATTAAAAAAATTATTGCAACTTTTTTAAGCATTTAATCATTTCTAGTTTAAAAAATATATGCCTTCTAGTATTAGTAGCAATATTCTTATATTATAGTATAACTTTATTTTATTCATTTGAATAATTGTTAGAATATTTTAGTTTCTTTTATTTTTTAGTCTTATGATAGTATTTATTATGAAAAAAGGCACAATTAAAATTTATAATCTTAATGAGAAGAAACTTTACTAGTTCCATCATGATAATTTATTTCTATTCCTTCCTGATTATTATAAATATAAACGTTAAAACATATTTCGCCACATTTATCTTCAACTGAACTAGCTTCAATTTGCACGCCACTAGCTAATAAGTTGTCACCATCAAATATTGGCGTTACTCGATATAGTACATGATTATTTGTCTCATCTATATAATTGGCAACTTTATTTTCATATGGTAGCATACCTTCAACGTTCATACTTCTAGTACAAGTCATTAAATTTTTTTCATTGGCATTTTCACCTGTTAATTGATATCCTATTAAATGACAGCGATTATACAAATATTTACCACTAATGATATCGTATTTTTTTTGCTGCCAACCGGTTGGATAAATACTACTTATACTTTCTCTTTCCTCTGTAGGCATGGTATCCTTGCTAATATTAGCAAATGCTACTCCCACTCTTCCTAAAGAGTCTAAATTGCTGTAATATTCAAACGATGTTCTTTGGTAATCACTATCCGTAAAATTAGGAACATTGTCATATAAATAAACATATGAATGTTCATTATATTCAGGAATATTATTTAAACTATAAGAAGATATGGATTTATCTGTACTTTCTAAAGAAAATGCTATTCTTAAAATTACTACAATTAAAACGATAATTATTGTAACAAGTAAGCTAGTACTTTTAATTTTACTGCCAATTACTTTCATTTTTTACCACCTTATATTTATCCTTACGTTAAAATACTTATGAAATTATCTTTCTACATACATTTTAACATATTTTTTTAGATAATTCACTAACATAATTTAAATTCATGACTATTTTCCATCATAATTACAAAGCAATCTAACTAGTATTATAACTTTAATAGCCGAAAAGGTGGTATGCCAGAAATGACATTCGAATGGGCCTTAAAAGAAAATGGTATCGATCCAAAAAATGATTTGTATATTGATACTTCTGTCGATTTTGCGGCAATGCAAGGTGCTTTTATTGGAGGTAATGGCGATTTTGTTACTCTATTTGAACCAAATGCCACAGCTGTCGAAAGTCAAGGACTAGGCTATGTTGTAGCTTATGTTGGTACATATGGTGGTGAAGTTCCATATACTGCCTATAATGCAAGAAAAAACTATATTGAAAATAATAAAGAGCTAATCGAAGGCTTCTCGAGAGCTATCGATAAAGGACTTAAATTTGTTAAAGAGAACGAAGCTGATGTAATAGCGGACAGTATAACAAGTTTCTTTCCTGATACGTCAAGAAATGATTTAATCACGATTATTAATAGATATAAAGATAATGATGCTTGGAGAGAAACTATTGCTATTAACGAAGAAGAATGGAAACATATTCAAGACATTATGATCGCTTCTGGCGAACTTGAAGAATATGTTCCATATGAAGATTTGGTTTATGATGAACACTTCAGCGAATTCTAATGATATCTTAATTATTAAAGACCTAACTAAAATATATCATACTAATGATAGTGAGATCCTTGCCATCGACGACTTAAATTTAACTATTAAAGATGGAGAATTTGTCGCAATTGTTGGACCATCTGGTTGTGGAAAGACAACTCTACTTTCAATTTTATGTGGATTAGAAAAAAAATCAGGTGGAGATATTATTTTTCCTGAAAAAGAATTAACTATGGGGTATATGTTACAAAATGACACTTTATTTCCTTGGCTTAATATTTTAGACAACAGTTTATTAGGCCTTAAAGTAAAAAAAATGATCAATAAAAAAAATACTGATAAAGTATTAAACCTATTAGAAACTTATGGACTAAAAGACTTTATCAAAAAAAATCCTAATAACTTATCAGGAGGAATGAGACAGAGAGTTGCTCTAATTAGAACTCTTGCAACTAATCCCGACATATTATTATTAGATGAGGCGTTTTCTGCTCTCGATTATCAAACTAGATTAATTGTATCTGATGATGTATGGCAAATAATAAAAAAAGAAAAGAAAACAACTATTATGATAACACATGATATTGCTGAAGCTATATCTATGGCAGATCGTGTTGTTGTTTTAACGGGAAGACCTTCCAAAGTTAAATGTATATATAATATTGAAATGCAAAATAAAAGTAGTCCTATTAATAATAGAAATCAGCCGGAATTTAGGAAATACTATGATATGATATGGAAGGATATTGATATTCATGTATAGTGATGAACATAAAGAGTTTTTGAAAAGAAGAAAAAAAAGAAAAGTACTAATTATCTTTTGTCAAGTAATACTTCTTTTAGGACTCATTATTATATGGGAATTACTTGCTAAATATGAAGTTATTAATACTTTCATCTCTTCATCACCAAGTAGAGTATTCGATACTATTATACAGTTATATAAAGATAGTAATTTATTTAATCATATTTGGACTACTGTTTACGAAACGATTATTAGCTTTGGTTTAGGAACAATAATCGGTATTATCATTGCGATAATTCTTTGGTGGAATAATTTTATCTATAAAGTTATTGATCCTTATCTTACTATTATTAATAGCCTTCCTAAAGTAGCAATGGGACCTATACTTATTATATACTTTGGGGCCAATATTAATTCTATTATTATTATGGCTCTTCTAATATCAGTCATCGTAACGGTTATTACAGTTTATAATGGTTTTATTTCAACAGATCAAAATAGAATTAATTTACTTAAATCATTTTCTGCTACTAAATATCAAATTTTTAGAATGGTTATTCTTCCCAGTAGTTATCCAACAATTATAAGTAGCCTGAAAATTAATATTAGTATGTCATTAATCGGGATTAATGACAGGGTGCGAGAAAAAGACTTCAAAAAAGATTAAAATATTTTATAATAGATGTTCACCTTGTTATTATCAATAACTACACGATCTATTAAATGTTCTATAATGCTTCGTTGTTCTTCAAAAGTCATAAACTTCCATGTGGATTTTAGACTTCTTACCATTTCAAAAGCAACTTTGTTTGCTTTTTCTCTTTCTTCGCTATTTCTTATTTTTTCTTCTATATTTTCTCTTTCTTTTTCTAAATCTCTTATTTTTTTACTAGTTTCTTCTACTGCAATACCATTAGAAATAAAATTAATTAGGTTTTCAACTTGCTTGTTTATTTTTTCTTTTCTTTCTTTTAATCCATTAAGCACATTGACAGTTGCTATATCAAAAGTAGATTTAAATAAATTTTCATCCAAACTCATTGAAAATAATTGTTCTAATACAATATCTTCAATTTCAAATGTATCCCAACGCTTATTTTTACAATTAGGATTTTTTATATATCTCTTTCTACTTGATTGTTGGGAATTACAATACATAATTAATCTTTTTCCCCATTTTTGATAACGATATCTTGCTCCACAATGACCGCAAATTACCTTTCCAGTTAATAAGTAATGTTTGTCGTATTTTTCTCTACTTCTCAATTTATTTACCCTTAAAATTTCTTCGTACAATTCTTTTGAAACTACTGCTTCGTGTTTCCCCTCATAAACTTGACCTTTGTATGGTACAACACCAGTATTAGTTATAGATAACAATCTTCTTTCAACCATTCTTTCATCCATATCTACGATTTCGCCAATATTATTAAAACTCTTCCCACTTAAATACATAGAAATCATTTTATTTAATATATCAACTTGTTCTGGTATAGGTATCAAAATACCTTGTTCTTTATCATATCTATAAGGAAAAGGTATTTTTCCACCACCTCGCCAATAACCATCTTCTGCTCGTTTTTTGATCCCAATTCTTGTTCTCTCTAGGATAGTTTCTCTTTCTAATTGTGCAAATACTGATAATACACCAATCATTGCTTTACCAAAAGGACTAGTTGTATCAAAATTTTCTTTCATTGAGATAAAACCAACACCATATTTATTAAATACTTCTTCAATTAAATATAAAGTATCTTTTTGACTTCTTGAGATTCTGTCTAATTTAAATACAATAACAGCATCAATTTTACCATCTTTGACATCTTGAATTAATCTTTGAATGGCAGGTCTATTTAAATCTTTCCCACTATAACCACCATCGATATAATATTCATATTCTGTAAACTCTTTACTCTTGGCATAACTTAAAAGGAATTCTTTTTGTGCTTCTATTGAATAACCCTCTAATTGCATGTCAGTAGAAACTCTAGCATATAGTCCCGCCTTTATAATAATTCCTCCTTTATCAATATAAAGGTCTTTTTTATAGGAACTATAAACTTACGAATCCATCCTAGCATAATTTTCTTAAAATGTAAAATCATTTTAGGTATTTTGTTCCTTAATATACTTTTTTACTAAATCATATATTACTTTTATTTTTATAACCATTAAATTGGGATCAATTTTATTACCTTTAGAATCATAATTATATATTTCTATATTCTTATTCATCAGATCACCTTTATTAAAGTCTATTGCATTAGACTTTGAATAAGAACTAGACATCGTTAGATTCCTTTCTCTCTAAAGATAAGTCTTGTTCTAAAGGATGTTTCAAATGTATTTCAATAATTGTTTTTGTATCATCTCCATTATCAATATTCAAATGATATACATCATTATTAATTTTTCCTTTAATATATGCTTTTTCTTTGGGAGTTAGTTTTTCTTTTATTTCAAAACTTGCAAAAGTTCTATTATTATTTTCTTTATATTCAAAAAGATTAATTTTTTCTTTTAATATATCTTGTACTATATTTACAATATTTTCTAATTTCTTCATTTCAACTAACTTAAATTTTTCTTGTGAAGAAAGATCTTCTCTTTGAATAATATTTTCATTTCTTAATCTGTGTAATCTATCATATTTTGTAACTATATTTTCTACTGTGAAATAAGTATGTGATAAATCTACTAGTGGAGTTATTTTTCTTTCTAACTCGCCACTAGAATAACAAGATAATTTTTTATATATTATTGTATCTCTAAATATTGGATAACCAATATTAGGGAAAATAATTGTTTTATAATGTAAATTCTTAACTTCATCTGGAGTAAGTAAATCTCTAGCAATTAATGAAGTAGATTTATTACCATTATAGTTAGTAAAACTAATAGACTGACTAATTGAGTTAGATTCTATTGTTTTTTTGCCAAGTCTTTTAGAAACTGCTTCTGCAGTATCCATCGTATTAGTTTTTAAATAAGCAAGACCAGAATTATCAAGTATAATTTGTGCTACTTCTTTACCATATACATTATCTAATTGAGATAAACTTTGTATAAAAAAATGATATCTTAAACCACGACTTCTTGCCACACTTACTATTGACTCAATACTAGGTTCTATTAATGGGGGACAATTTGCAAACTCATCTAATAACCAGTCAATTTGTATAGGTACTTTTTTATCTTTATTAGAATTAGCAAGTTTTACTAATTCCTTATATAAAAGACCAACTATCATTGTAACCAATGGATAATAAGTTTTATCTTCATCTGGAACTATTACAAATAATGCAGATTTTTCTTTTCCTAAAATATCAAAATCAAAATCTGATTTAGAAGTAACATTAGCAACATTGACATCATCAAATATTGCCATTTTTTCACTAAATACACTAGTAATTGATTTATAAATGTTCTCACTAGAAGAAAGAATAGGAATTAAACTATCTTTAGATTTACTACCATATTTCTTTTGTTCTACATACATTTTAAATTTTTTAGCATTTTTTTCTTCCATAGTAGAATTTTGGAATTTTCTAATACTAGTCATAGTAATTTGTTCTCGTTTAATTTTTCCATCTTTATATTCTTCTAGGAAAAAACCAATTAAACCCTCAAGTAAATTTTTAGCACTATTGTTCCAAAAAGGATCTTTACCTTGCGACTTTTCATAAGTAATCATCGATGCAATAGAAGTAATTAATCTATTAGTTTCTGCATAATGAGATATAGATAAATTACTATAATTTAATTTTTCGTTTTCATTAGAAGTTTCATTCGCTTTTTTATTATATTCAATGTATTTTTCATATTCTAAAACTATAGGTTCTATATAAATAAAGAAGATAATAAATACAATTAAAATTAACAATAAAAAAACTAGGGATAGTGTCATATTCTATCCCTCGTTAATCTATTATTATAAGGCATAGTCCTCCTTTGATTTTTTCAAACCAGTAACCATGTCATCAATTACAGAGTTTATATCTCTATTAGTTATATTTCTAAAATTACCATAACCATCTCAATGGATTCTGTTCTCATTAATTCAACATTAGTATTTGTTATATCAATTTTTTTAGATAAAGTTATATCGTATTTTTTTCACTATCATTACTTATTTTTTGAACTATATTTAAATCTTGTTTAATATTTGATTTAGGACAAATAATATATATATATATTACCATCCATATCTTCGCACCACAATTTTATATTATATTGCTCTTCATTATTGTTTATTTCATAAATATTACAATTTATTGTCTTATCAAAAGTTCCTAAACTTAATAATGTATTAATAATTTTTTTGTATAAAGATTGATTTATCTTTAAATTCTCAATTAATGTTATTACATTTGGATCACTTGAAATTAATTCAAATGTTTTTTTCTTCTTGCTTCTAACCATAAACCCTCTTATCTATAATCAGAATTTTAATTCACTCATAGAATGAACATCAATACCAATTCTTTTGTATAATTGCTCAGTATTTAATGATACTATTTCATAGTTATTTAATTCTAATTTTTCTATTATTTCATTTATTATATTTTCATCATCACATTCAATTTCCATATATGGCTTAATTAAAGGCCATATATCAATTTCAATTTCAGCACTTTTATAGATATAACTATATCTTATTTTTTCTTGATAACTTCTCCTTGCAATACCTATGCTTTCTAGAAATAAATTTGCTTCTTCTAAATCTGAAACTTCAAATTCTGTTTCAATAACATTTTGAAAGTTAGATGTATTTTTTTCTAATATATGTTTACTTGTTAAAACAGATTTATTATTACTTTGCCTCAATCGTACCCATTTATTTGGATTAATTTTTAATTTAGTAAATAAACTTTCAGTATCTTTATCATCTAAAAATTTTGTTATTTCTTGTATCGATTTATTTAATATTTCTTCTAAACTATTTAATTCATATTTTTTATTTAAATCTTCTAAATCTTCACTATTAACTAAATCTTTAAACTCTCGAATCAAAACTTCTAATTTTTTAATATTAGTATTTACAAGAATAGGACTATCAACCTTTAATAATTCTCTAATTTCTAAATACCTATAGTATAATGTAGGTATATCATATACATATATTTTTTGATCTTTTTTTCCTTTATTTTCTGCTCCAAGTTTTTCTAATTTTTCTTTAATGTTATCAACATTAATATCTAGTACTTTAATTTCTTTTTCAAACTTTGACATTTTATCAACTCCTCTTATAATAACATTATAGCACAAATTAAATATTATTTTTTTGATTTTATCACAAATATTCTATATGGATATGGTCTAAAATATTTTTTAAAGTTTAAAAGTCGTTTCATCCTAGACATATAATGCATCGATTTTTCTTCTAAGATTATTCCACCAGAAATCTTAATTAAATTTCGCCAGAATTTATTATTCTTATATCTTTCATCACCATACATTGCTTCTTCTTGATTAAAATATTTTGTAGGTATCCCAAATATCACGATTTTTGCGATTTTCATTTGTTGTCTTAATGTATCTATAATTTGATCATCATTAAAATGTTCAAGAACTCCATTACTAAAAGATACATCAAAATAATTTTCTTTATAGTCTAATTCAAAAATAGATTTATTTTTAAATGCAGGTTTATTTTTTGAATTGTAACTCTTTGCGATTCTCTTTGATAAATTCAAAATATCTTTATCTATATCGATACCAATCACATCATATCCTAAAGATGCCATATATGTTGATAAAATACCAGTACCAGATCCAGATTCAATTATTTTTTGATCTTTTGCATATTTTTTGATTAAATTAATTAAAATTCTTTTGTTTTTAATTTTGTCATCTACATAATTTTCAAGATTTCCTTTTTTTGATATATCTTTTAAATATACTTCATACCATCCCATAAAATCACTCTTACAAGTTTTTCTGAAAAAGAATACTCATTTTTATTAAAAATATCATGTGCTATACAACTATTACCATTATTATCTAATTGATAATCAAGCAAAATTTTACCATTTTCATATCGACCAATTTCATATCCTGGTTTTGTCATGAAAATGCATGGATATACATTTCCATCTGAGGTAATTACAACTTCATCTACACCAGCAATACATTTGAAATTGCAATTAGGATTGTCATTATCTTTACCAAATAAACCATTTCTTTTAATCTTCAAAATATCTTTGCTATATTTTTTTCTCATTTCAATTAATTGATTAAAAAATTGTTTAGTTTGTTCTTCATTAAGACACAAGTTAGAACAATTAGACTCACATTTACCAGTATTAACACAATTAAATAATCTTATTGTACCAACACCTAAGTCAATCGTTTTTTTGCAAATATCATCTAATTTATCAAAATTTTCTGTTGTTATTGTACACATCAATTCTGGATTGAGATTTTGATCCTTAATTTTCACTATAGCATCTTCAACAATTTTTTGTGGCACAGTAGATATTTCTGTTCCAAAGTGATAAGACATTGCTATATTCTTTATTCCGACTTTTTTAATTTTTTCTAAAATACTAGCATCCCTATGGATTATCAATCCATTTGTTAAAATTCTACTTTGATCTGATAATTTCAATGCTTCAAAATAATTATTATGTAATAGTGGTTCTGTTCCATTTATAATTATTTTATATTTACCCTTTAATGATTTACACATTTTTAATAATTCTTCACCAGACAAATTACCAGTATATGATATATAACAGTGCTCACAATTGGCATTACAATTTGAACAAGACATAATTGTAACTTGTTTCCCAGTATATTCAATCATATATAGTTCTCCATATAATCAGTTAAAGCATTACCAACTTTTTCATCTTTTCCATTATTTGTAATTACTATATCACCATTGGCAAGTATTAAAACATATTTTTTTTCCATATCTTCTTCAATTCTAGTATCAATATTTTTGATCTTACTTTCTTTCTTAATATTTTCAACAACTTTTGAATATTCTCTCATCGAAATATCAAACGATTCCTTATTTATAACCGCTTTTTCTCTTAAAGGCATAAATTTAAATATTCTCCAACTATAAATATTATAATTATTTAAAAAATCTATTAAGTCATTAAAGTTACTTAAATTGTTTTTACATACAACACTATTAATTCTAATTTTAACTTCATATTCTTTTTCTTTAATATAATCTAGTATTTCTTTAATTTCTGTATAATGATATCTTCCTCTTCCTAAACTTTCATTTATATCATCACTTGTTGAGTCTATTGATAAAGTAATACTATCTAAATATTTATATATTTTGTTAATTCGTTCTGGTGTTAATAATTTACCGTTTGTTATTATTTTGTTTTTAATCCCTTTTTCATAAGAAATTTTAAGTAACTCATCAATTCCAGATAATAGCAATGCTTCTCCACCAGTCCATGTAATACTATTAATCCCTGAATCATATAAATTATTTAATATTTGTAAATTTTCATCAAAAGACAAGTCTTGTAGATTTAAAAAACGATGACAATATTTACAATTTTGATTACAACGGGCAGTAATATTCCAACAAATTTCTAATTCTTTCATTTGATTCTCCTTGCCAAAATATAACCGAATCTATGGAAATGATCTCTTACACAATCTACATGTGCTCCTTCAAAAGATGGATTGTTATTTTCTCTATAAGATAAAATTTCCCATTCATCCGTATTGAAATATTTTTTAATTTCATCTTTTCTATAAAATTTATTTGATGGATAATTTTCATAATCATTCTCATCAATAGCCATCATATAATCAATATATAAATATCCTTTTGGTAATACAATTTCTTGTAGTTTTTTTGTTTTCTCTTCCAAAGTAAAATCTTTGTTAGCAGAATAGTGTAGAGAACAACTAGTAAATACCACATTAAATTTTTCAGTAGAATTTGTTCTATAAAAATCTCTTTTTTCAATTGTTGCAAATTGTTCTAATTTTTCTATACTTAATCTTTCAGTTATTCCTAAAACTCTTTTTCTTTCTAATTCAAAATCTTTAGATTTAAAATTAACAGAATATTCATGTTTTTGTTTTTCTTTTACTATTGGAAAATCTTTATATCCACCATATAATGCTATATCATCAATGTCATAACCAGTAATTTTTATTTTTTCTCTTGCAAGTGGCATTAAAAATTTACCATCAGAACAGCCAACAATACAAGCAGTAAAATTCTTTCCCCAATCATTTTTTGCTAAATTTAACAATTTATATAATCTTGTTGGTGGATTTCCCCAAATACTTTTAGTTTTCATATTTTAACATCCTTTCTTTAAATTCTAATATTTCTTTTAATTTATTAATATCTATTGTTTGTTCACTATCACATAAACTTTGTTTAGGATTTGTGTGAACTTCGATTATTAAACCATCAGCTCCTGCAATCAATGCTGCTTTACTCATAGGTGCTACAATATAATCTTTCCCACTAGCATGAGATGGATCAATAAATATAGGTAATCTACAATGTTTTTTTATATAAGGTATAGATTGAATATCTAATACATTTCTTGTTTCATTTGAATCAAATCCTCTAATACCTCGTTCACATAACATAACATTATAATTTCCTTCTTTTAATATGTATTCACATGCTAAAAGCCATTCTTTATATGTAGCAGAAAATCCCCTTTTTAATAATATTGGTTTTTGGGTTTTGCCTAATTCTTTTAGCAATTCATAATTATACATATTCCTACTACCAACTTGAATTATATCAATACCATTACTATATTTTATTACTTGTTCTATTGTCATTAATTCTGTAACGATATACATATCTAATTCTTTTTTTATTCTTAATAATATTTCTATTCCTTCATCTTGTAATCCTTGAAAAGAATAGGGATTAGTCCTTCCTTTATATGCTCCACCTCGAAGAAATTTTATCCCTAGTTTTTTTAACTCATGTGCTATATTGTAAAGTTCTTTATAACTGGAAAAAGTGCAAGGGCCCGCAATGACTACTTTTTCTTTTCCACCAATAATACTTTCATTAATATTTATTGTATTAGGAACAACTGCTGAATTATATAAATAATTATTTTCCATTTTAATCTTTTCCTTCCAATAAATTACATTCATAAGACTCTTTCCAAACATCTAGTTTTTTTAATTCAGTATAATAATTTGTCTTTTTAAAACATTCTATACTTTTTTCAATATCTTCTATATTTTGACCTAACGAACAATATCTAAATGTAATATTATTATCAATATTTACTTTTCTATAATCATTTAACATTGGCTCTTTATTAAGTATATATCTGTAGTCATCATTACAAAGGATTTCAAAATCTAATTCTTTATCAACATTTTTTATATTTTTTTTGTTGCATTGATTATTTTTACAATTTAAACAACCAAATAAATGATTAAAACAATTTCTCGTATATACTAAAGGCATTTTACCTCCAATAATAACTTGCATGGAATTAGATTCAAAGATTTTTTTATTTGTTTTATAAGATAACTCTGGGGATGCAGTAAATATTTCAATATCATTTTCAATTAAATAGTTTAGAGTTTTTTTATTCCATACATAAATTGTATAATCGACATATCTTTTTTTAAATTTAATATTTTTACATAAATAAATTTGAGTAAATCTAGTAAACATTATTTCTTTATTTTCAAGTAATTTTAAATATTCATTTATATTTTCACTTTTCCAATTAAATATTGGTAATTTATAGATTATTTTATTTCCAAATTTTTTTATTAGGTTTTCAATATTTTTTAAATTATTAATTGTTCCTATATCATAAATAATCTTTAAAAATTTATCATTTATAAATCTTTCAATTACATTAATATCATTGGTTTCTAAATATAATTCTTTTAATCTTATTTCAGTTGATGGTATAAAAGTAGATTTATCTTTTAATAAACAATCTAACAATATATAATTAACCATATCATTATATACAAACTTATTAATTTTTAATATATTATTATTTTCTCTTTGATATTTTATTTTATATATATTTATATTACTATCTCTTTGCTCTATATTTTTGATAAAATCATTTAAATTTAAATCTATTAAATCTTGATTATTTCCAAAAAATGTATGACCATCACCTTTATAATTCATATATAAAATTTCAGTAATAGTATTATTTTTTATAGTTAAATCAAATGCTAAATTCTTTTTATTAATATTGTATGGTTTTTTTATTTCTGTATAAATATACATTACATTTTCATCTAAATAATCTTTAGAAAATTCTATTGGTTTATTATCAATATATTTAATACAAATATCTTGATCATTAATATTTTCTAAAAGAGATGCTTTCATAAATGGTTTAGTTCTGGTATTTATTTTCTCATACAAACCATTTTCTTTAATATGTGTTCCTAACATATATCCAGTAGTTTTGTCGCTAGTTTTTTTTGAAGAAATATTATTTAATATTGTTTTTATTTCTTCTGGATTTCTTCTTCTTCCTTCTAATTTTAAGCAGTCAATTCCATCTAATTTACTTATTAAATTTATACAATCCATATCTGGAATATATAAATAGTGTCCCTTTTCATTATTTATTGAATAAATATCTCTACAAGTAATAATACACTTGCCACGATTTCCACCTCCACCATTAATTAGAGTTCCAAAAAAGCATAATCCAGAAAAACTTAAACATTGTGATCCCCAAATAAAACATTCTAATTCAATATCCGTATTCTCTTTAATATTATTTATTTCATTTAGAGTTAATTCTCTAGATAAAATTGCTCTCTCGCCATTTAACGACTTTATAAAATTTACATCATCTATATTGTGAGCTCCAAATTGAGTTGAAAAATGTAGGGGAACATCAGGAAATTCTTTATGTAATTCTGTCATAAGTCCAATATCAGTGATAATAAATGCATCTGGTAAAGTGTTATTTTTTAAAAACGCTATTACTTCTTTAATTTCTTCATCCAACATTAATATATTAAGTGTCAAAAAGAATTTTATATTATTTTTGTGCAATTCTTTTATTAAATGGTTATATTCTTCAGTAGTAAAATTTATTGCTTTATTTCTTGCATTCCACTTTTTTAAACCACCATAAACTGCATCGACTTTACCATCTATTGCAACTTCAATATGTTTCATATTACTAGATGGGCTTAAAATTTCCATAAAACCATCTCCTTTAAATGCTATTTTTTTATATTTAAATTATCTTTTTTTTGTAAGAGTTTTTTCTTCTTCTAAATCTAATAAAACTTTTTCTTTAATTTGTATAGTAAATGTTCTATCATTAACTTTATATTGTGCTGTCTCGCCAATTCTCTTGTGATACATTGCTTTACCAATAGGACTATTAATAGAGACTTCACTAATACCAGTATCTAAACCAAAAGATGGATTAGTTGCAACTAATTTAAAAATTTCTTCCTCTCTATCACTTTCAGAAAAAATCATATCAATTTTAACAATATCACCAATATCAATTAATGATTCATCTCCTAAATTTTCTACTATTTCTGCTGTTAGTAATTTTTGCTTCATTTCTGCTATTTCTATCATTAAAGTTCTTTCTTGTGCTTCTGCTTGGTATAATGTAGGGTTGTCATGCCAGTTATCACCTTGAAAAATAGCATCTGTTCCTTTATATATTCTTAAATCTGCTAATTCTTTTTCTTTTCTTTCTATTTCTTTTTGATATGCTTCATATCCTTGTTTATTTAATTTAAATTTTTCTTTCATATTTTTTTACCTTCTTTCTATATTTGGAATATTAAAACCTTTTTTAATAAATCATCTTTTTTTAGGACTTCATTTATATTCATCAAGTAAATTTTTTTTCTTTACCAACGCCCTTTGTTGACTTTTTAATTTTAAAATTTCTTCATCTACAACTTGTTCTACTTCTTCTAGTGTTTTGTTTTCTGTATCAATGACAATATATGGTAAATTAAAACTTTCTAAAAAATAAATCATTTTTTTAAATCCATCATCTTTTTTTTCTGGATCGTCCAAATCTGGATCATTTTTATCTCTTTTTCTTAATCTTTCCATTCTTGTCTTTGGTGTAGCATATAATAAAATAGTCAAATCTGGTGTTCCACATGTTTCAATTAACGCTTTAAATACTGGATCACTATCAATTGAGCCATTCCAATAGTAATTAGAAACTAAATGTCTATCAATTACAATATTTTCATTTTGAAACATCCTTGCAACATATATATTTCCTAATGCGATATACCATGATTTTAATACATCATCGTTTATTTCATACATTCTATTTGCAACTTTCATTAAATCAGCATATTTTTTTTCTGCTCCATCATTGTAGAAATAATGTAATGGTTTTTCAATAAATGTAAAATTATATTTTTCACAAATATATTTTGATACTTCTGTTTTACCAACTCCATCCATTCCTTCAACTGCTATTAGCATTTTTTACCACCTCCATCAATAAAATATTCAATACCTTCCGCAACTCCAGAATTATTATTATCATATTTAGTAATATATTTTGATATCTTTTTTGCTTTATCACTTCCATTATTCATACACACAGAATTAGGAAAAATAGATAACATATCTAAATCATTATCACCATCGCCAAAAACCAACACTTCTTCAATAGGTATTCCTAATAGTTTAGTTAGTTCAACTAGTCCAGATGCTTTCGTATCGTTAGTAGCACCAATTTCTATATAATTTATTTCTTTATTTAAAATATGTTCAAATAAATTTTTATTGTATTCTGTTATATGCAAATGATATTTTTTTAATATGTTATGTAGTTCTTTAATTGTAGAGTCAAGTTCATGATCTGACACTATAATTATTTTTGTTATATCATGTTCTTTAATATGAGTTTCCAAATCATTTATCAAATAACAAAAACTTTTACAATCATCTGGATATGTTTCATTTAATAGACTATGTTTCAAATTAAAATAATCCATTTGATCGGATACTTCACATAAGTTTTGATTTAAATGAATATATAAATTATTTTGTTTGCAGTATTTATATATTTCTAAAACTGCTTCTTTTTGTAATATTGAATATTTTAAACTTTTTAACTCATTTAAATCTAATAGGTGGCTTCCATTACCAAAAACACCATAATCACAATTTATTTGCTTACTAATATATCTAGTTGATGAATATTCTCTTGCTGTTGCTAATGCTATAAGTATTCCTTTTTGTTTTGCTAATCTTATTGCTTCTAAATTTTTATTTGATATTGTGTTATTATCACAGAGAAGTGTTCCACCAATATCTAAAGCAATTAATGATATTTTATCTATGATAAACCACCTCCATACGATTTAATTATAACACTTGTGATAATAAATATTAATTATATCTTTTTTATGTGTCTATAACTTTGGGTTATAACAAAGTGCAAAAAAAAGAATCACTTTTTAATATGATTCTTTATAAAATAACTTGCTAAGTTAGTTAAATAATCTTCAATACAAATTAAATTTAATTCTAGTTTAGGTAAATTATATGGTGTTTGTAATTCTAACAGTTCATTAGTTTCTAATTCTTTTTTTACTGCTTTCTTAACTACATAACCAGTTCCGATACCACTTTTCACAGAAGAAATGATCAAATCTGTAGTTTCTACTTCCAAAACTACATTTAATTTAACATTGTGTTTCTCTAATTCTTTTTCTAAATTTTTTCTAATTGAACTTCTTTCATATGGCATTATATATTTTTGTTTTTCAATATCATTTTCTTTATTACTTTTTGTTGTAATAAAACATGTATCAAAAGAAGTTAAAAGAGTCACTTTTAAATTGTTATTAACAATATTAATTGGCGAACTGTCTATAACAAAATCAATTCTATGTTCTTCTAATCCTTTTAATAGTTCTGTAGTAGTACCATTAATAATTCTAAAAAATACATTTGGATGTTTTTTTCTATATTCTTCAATATATTCTAATAAATAAAATGAAGCAATATGAGCAGGTGCTCCAATTACTATAGTTCCAATATTCATATTATTATTTTCTTTAATAATTTTTTCTCCTGCCATTAAATAATTATAAGACTTATCAATATAATGATATAATTGCTTTCCATCATCAGTTAATACCAATCCGTTGCTATCTCTATAGAATAACTTTGTTCCTAATATATCTTCTAAATTTTTAATTTGTTTACTAATTGCTGGTTGAGAAACACACAACTTTTTTGATGCTTCAACAAATGAATTACATTTAGAACAAATATAAAAAACTCTATACAAGTTAAGATTTATATCATTAATCATTGCTATCACTCCTAATTATTTATCTTTTCAATAATAACAACTTTTATTTTATTGTTATTCACATCATAGTTGATATTATCATCTATAATATTTTTTAAATATAATGCTTTTCCTAGCGGACTATTAAGTGTGATTTCTTGAATATCATTTTCGTTTTCTATAATAGGTATAAAATTACCAGTTAATCTTATTGTTGTTTCTTCAATATCATCTTCTGAATAATATACTTTAACTTTTAAAACATCACCAATATTTATTAAATTATTATTTTGGGTTTTATTTTCTATTATTTTTAAACATTGTTTTGTTTTTAACATGTTTTCAATTCTTGTAGCAATACTGCGACCTTGACGCATAGATTCTTCAAAAGCAAAATTATCATGCCAACCATCTCCAATTGCATCTTGATATGCTTTACTACCAGTTGATGAAACTAACAAACTTTGTTGTTTCAACTTTTCTAATTCTTCTAAAAATTGATTATAACCATTTTCATCAACAAAAATTTCTTCCATAAATCAAACCTCATTTAATATTATACCATGATTATTGATTTATTTATCAAATAATTTTATACCCAATTCTTTTTTACATTCCAAAATTTTGCTTTCTATTCGATCGATTTCTTTATTACGAATATCTATATAATAACAAATGCTTTTTCATTTTTAGTATTTGTCTCGTATCTTCCAAGACAAAATTATTATCCATTTTTTAAGCCCTCCAATTTTATATATTTTTTTAAAGTACTACATTATAACAAACATAAACTATTTTCCTATAAAAATCAACGCTTTTTCTTAAACAATTGTGCAAAAGACATTCACTTTACACTTGTATAAAATACCTTTTAGAAATGGAGGTAAGAGATTAATATGAATAGTAAAAAAATTCTTGCAATGAATTTAAAATATTATAGACAACAATATAACTTATCTCAAGAAAAATTTACTGAAAAAGTAGGTAGTAATTTAGTTTATATTAATCAGTTAGAAAATTGCAAAAGAAAACCAACTACAGATATGTTAGATAAAATAGCAGATGGAATCAATAGGAATATTGATTCAAAATTGAATATAACTGCCTCTGAATTATTAAAATATGATGAAAGTCATAAAACAGACTTTACTACTTCCTTTTATAGAGTCTGTAAAAAAATCTGTGTAAATGACTAAAAAATCTTTCCATGATATAATAA
>ERZ1643251.417-NODE-417-length-63506-cov-27.539739_pt1 | contig 63506 bp, 92 predicted proteins | sample MGYA00579261_ERZ1643251 | MGnify/ENA primary metagenome ERZ1643251 (study PRJEB29033, sample SAMEA4952267) | chicken gut metagenome | biome: Broiler Chicken; feature: Gastrointestinal Tract; material: Caecum | place: Ireland | collected 2018 | study: Broiler...
CCTCCTGCTCTAATATCTCATCCGCAATATAGTTCCACAAAAGTCTATGCCGACGGACACACTCTTCTTTTGTCAAAAACGCCATAAAATATCACTCCTTAAAATTAGAATAAAATTTACACTCAGTCAAAACCTTGTTAAGTTCCTCCATACTGGTCTCTTCCATTAAAGAACCAAGTATCATGTTCGGATCTGATTTTTCAAATACTTCTTGGTGTCTTTGGATAAATTCACCCATTACCTTAAAAAGATAAAGAACCTGCTGCAATTTAATCATCTTATTAAGAGATGTGTTCCCTGCAAGAAAACAAGCAAAATCGGGCATCTGATTATCCATTTTTGTTTCTCCTTTCAGTTTACAAAAAAGAAAGAGACTCTGAGAAGTTCCCAAAGCCTCTTTCCTATCATAAATTTTACCACACCAAAAATCTTGTCCAAATAAACCACAGACATTTAAGTCCGGCTGATGCAATAATCGCAATAGCAAATATCACAATCAAATTCGCCAGTGTCCTGCCTAAAAATTCTGCAAACTTCTCCCAAAAATTATTCATGGTAGACTGCTCCTACTTTGGCTTCGGCCATCAAAAGCTCCATAATAGCGGCGTCAATGTACTCAGGCGAAGCATTGTCAAAATGATTCCGTGCAATTTTCAGTTCCTTCAAAGCTTCAAAATACTCTTTTTTCATAAAATATCACTCCTTTTCTTTGAACCTGAGAGGTTTTCTCGTGTTAATCCTCGCTCCTTCCGTAAGACATTCGTTACAAGGGTCTTCTATCGATGATTTGCACCGATATTTGCACTTAGGGCAATATGTATGGAAATCCACTTCTTTCCAATTCTCAGTTTCCATTAAATTTCATCTCCTTTCTTGAGTTTATAGAATTGAATATCAGGGTGATCCACAATTTCGAAGGCATCGCTCATAAAATATCACTCCACTTTTCGTTTGAATTTATTTGGTTGTGTGCAAGTCCCTTCGAAATATTTATACGAACATGATCTACATGGTTCGTTGTAGAATTTGCAATCCTCATTGATACAATACTTACACCAGTTAACGATTATATCGTAGTAAATCATGGGCGTCATCCTTCCTTAATCATTGGACCGAGATACACAGGGCACAGATGAAGAGAATCGACCGTTTCCTCAAATACTCTCGTCGGCAAATATCCTTTGCACCCAAGATACACATGCCCGTGCTGAATAGTAACTGTGAAATACATGTCTTTAGCAAGAGAATACACTGTATCACCATCCATCTCGAGCAGCTTTTCGTAGCAAGTCAATAGGCATTACTCCTTTTCTGGGCTTTGGCCTCCGTCACGCTGTTCATTTTCGATTTTTGATACCATCTCGCACCAAGTGTTTATCGTCTCATTCGCACATAATTCTTTCGAAAGCATTTCCAATCTAGCAGCGACTTTATTAGCCGCGAGATCGTACGGATCAATCATGAATATCATCCTTCCCTAAGAGTTTCGGATTGGTAACATAGCAGTTAGTCTTATCATTTGTCCAAGGTTTTTCCCAAATGACGTTTCCTTCGTTATCTTCTTTGACAATGAAAATATCATTCCCATCCACCTTGATTCTAACCCATCCGATAGATACAAAATCCCAACTTCCATCGGAATTTTCAAAACTCTGCACGAGATATACAAATCTCCCGTTCATCCCAAGAAGCAGCTCTTTGGAGAGAGGTTCGATAGCGGTGGGCTCTTTAGGCTTGATGTCATTGTCTTTAGTTTCCTTCAAATTCTCGGACGGATCGGTATCATACACTTCGAACTCTTCAGGAGTATAAAGGACCATTTTATACCATTCTCCTTCCAGCGGACACATAAAAACGCGCAAAGGATCGCTCTTGTCTTCGGGGATAGCAAACTGAAGATAGTGCCATCCACTCCGAAACATTTCAGATTTAGATACCACATAGACATCCTGAGCCTCTCTGCAGCGCTGGATGATCTCATCCCTTGCGAGCGGACGAGGCGCTTCTCTGCGGGTTTCGCCTGCGGTACTCTCGGTCTCCTTATGAGAATATAAATCATCAAGCTCGGGATGAGTCTTTCGCTGATTGAGAGCCCAGAGAAGATTCCAGCAAGCAGCTCTCAAATGGTCTTCGTCAATCTCCCCGCAGATAAATTTTGCAAGGTGTCTTGCTGCCGAGTCACAAAGAGAATGCAGCGGAATTCCTTTATCCACATTATGCTCTCCATACTTTTCTGCGCCCTCCTCGCAATGCTTAGAAACTTCCATGATACCGTACCAAGGCAGGAGGTCCATGCGACCAACGCCTCGTTTCATGTCCCGAACAGCACCAGTTGAAAATTCAGTACGCTCACCAGAATCTTTAATCATTGTTAATCCTCCTTGTTAATATAGTCGTTGATAAAATTCTCAGGATCAGATTCTTTGGCTTCTTTGAGAATCTTTTTCATCTCTGAAAGATCTTCTCTTGCGAGTTTTGTACTAAAGGAAATATCACGGATCGCCTTGGTAAGCTCTTTCAAGCTCTTGTTAATATCCTCGAGTCTCTCCGCGCATTGTTGTTCATAGCTTTTCATTTCGAATCCTCCTTCATCTCTTTATCTTCAGGATGAGTCTTTCTGTAATAGTCATACAGCTCGTTTCGTAAATAAAGAAGTTGCGTTGAAGCCTCTTTTTCTCTTTCGCCGAGAGTTATTAGCAGTCGGCAAGCATTCTTGAGATGATCGTTAATTTTGCGAAGCTCTTCGACAGCAAGTTCGTCATAACTTTTCATTTCTTTTCCTCCCGAAGTAAATGCTCAATATAGCGTTTCACATTATTGTACGCGATCAGCATTCCGTTGTGGTCATGCCAATCATTTCCCAGAGAATTAAACCGACGTTCTTCCTCGAGTTTCATTTCCTCTTTAAGATACGCCAAAATATCTTTTACAAACTTTTCTTTGCCAAGAGTTTTCATAGTATTTTACTCTCCTTCAAAAGGATCTCTTTCGTTATCAATATTCTTTATAAAGTCCAAAATATCCTTGTAAGCAAAAATTTGACCGCGCACATATGTGCTTGTATCATATCCCCACCAATTTCGATAGTAAAAGATGAGTTCTTCAAGACGATTTTATCTCGAGTTTTCTCGTCGATAAGATCGTCATTAATCACGCACTCGCCTATCTCTACCCTAGCCCTAAGGTAATCGAGCAGCGACTTTCTATCTAAATACTCTCGATAATCTTTGCATAGGGATCTTCGGTTTCCATGGATTCGACGATAGTGACTAAATTTTTTCTATCAAACACCACGGCGGCATTTAGAAATCGAGGCAAACTAAATACAGGACTCGGGTAATTATCTACAATCTCAATAAACCAATCGAGGTCTTTTATAAATCGTTCCTGCGCCATGAGAATGTATGTTTCCTTGGGGTTTACTTTCTTTGCGGCCTCTTTCAAATATAAAAGTTCGTTTAAGAGTGCTGTTTTATTGATGTATTGAACGGATTCATTTTCTTTCATTGGATTTATCCTTTCTTCTGCATTTACGGTATAAGCTACGCTCTCTTTGATTATCCCATTCTATCATGACTAAAAATTCCAATGAGTTAAAGTCACTGGCTCTGAAATCGCCTCCGCTAAAACAATACTTATACCAAATGTGTTTAAGATGCTTTTTCGAATAATTCATCCTACTTGTCCGTTTCCTTTCTTTGAGCTCCTGGCAAACGCAAGCATCATATTGTAGCAATAGAAAAACCTCCAGCGTTCCCTTGCAGCAAGCTTCGGAAACATCTTTTCCCATTTGTGAATATTTCTATTTATGGGATTGTAAGGATCATTTTGTCCGAGTGCTACTCTCGCCATGTGCTTGAGTGTTTTCTTTGAAGGGTTTCTCATCAGTTTCACTTCTTTCCGTCCTCGAATTCATAGGTTTTTAGATGGTTCATCACAGCCATCATCAAAACCGAGGTATGTTTTGCAAGAATGTCGCAAACCGCTTTTCTAATTTGAGCGCTGATGTCATTTCCTTCAATTTTGGATTTATCGTCATTCGTGATCTTTATGTCCGAACCGAGCATCGCGATGACGTCGCTAAGCTTTACGTATTTTTCTTTCATTCTGCATTGTCCTCCGTTTCGATGGGTTCCACGTTTCTCATTTCGTTTATCTTGTCAACTCCATAGTCAACAATGTCCTCGATGAACTCGCCGCCACCGTTCAAAATATCAGTCGCGGTCTCACCTGTTTTATCGTAGATAAGTTGCACGGTGTCTGGTGTTAAAGCGCTGGAAATGGTCATAGCATAAAGCGTTTTCTTTGTCGGAACAATCATGCCGACGATAAACGTTATGATAGCACTTATAAGGCACATCTTAGCTCCTTTGAGCCAAGTTTTTCTGAGTTTGATGTTTTCTTCGGAATCTGGCTTAAACTCGTTCCAAACAGCAAGATAAACTGAAGACCCGATTACAAGCCCGATGCTCAAAATAATTAGTGTCACCTTCAATGCAGACACAAGGTCCGCAAGATAGAATAGCCACGGATTGATAATGGGTTCACTTCCGTTATAAAGGTTAATCATATTTTTCTCCTCCATCCATGAATTTGCGTTCGTTGAAGTTCTTCTTTTGCTTGAGTGCCCTCGCAATCGAAATATCAATCGAGGAAGGGCTCTTCAGGTGATAATAGTAAAGGTCTCGATATGGCGTATTCAGTCGATCAATTCTTCCCGCAGCTTGCACCATAACCTTGTATGAATAATTTTGCGAAAAGAATATAATGGTGTCTGTTTTGATACAGTTCCATCCTTCGGCTCCAGCTGTATACTGCACAAGATATGCCCATCTATCGCCTTCGGGAATAGGCTGATGCTTATGCCCGTTCCACTGAGCATACTCAATCCCGTCTGCTGCGCACATATCGATAAGTGACTCAAGCTCATAATCGAAATTATAAAAGATGATGACTTTTGGGTGACCAGAAATGATTTCAATGCAAGCTGTGAAGCGGTCAGGTGCAAGATTTACAATTTTTCGAAGTAATCCACACATCTCAGCGGCATCTTTGATCGGTTCGTTTTTGTAAGGATTCCATCGTGTTTTGATGATTTCCTTATAAGTTGAACGATCGTAGTCCACTAACATATCGTAGTGATGGCTAATGGTTTGCCGCTTGAAGTCCATATCGACCAAAATCCTGTTGCGAAGGCGAATGAGTCTGCCTATATTCAAATAACGTTCTATTTTCGGGTATTTCGAAAAACGACTATAAATGCAATGCATTTCATTAAACTCAGTTCGATTTCGATAAAACCCATTTGCTATGAAGACCGGAATATAATCTTGCCAAGTATCTCCAGGAGTCGCGGAAAGTAGAATCCATTCATTGTTTTTGCAAATTTTGAGAAACGACTTTACCCACGCGCCTTTTCCAACAACACGCTGTTCGTCAAATATAAAGAAAGCGTTCTTAGCCAGATCGTGTTTTTCGATATTGTTCCAAGAATCGATAATGACACGATTGTGGTAAAGATTGATCTCTCTATTCGGCGAAAGCAAGAATGGAAGGAGTTCGTCTTCCCATTCACAAGTGTCTCTTTTTCTAGCCGTTGTAATAATATAAAGATTTGGTATCTTCACATCATCCATCGGAACATATTCTTCAGTGTTTACTTCACCTCCATGCTGCGTATAAAAATAAGCAAGTGCGGTTCTTGATTTACCACTACCAACTCCACCGCAAAGAATACAGCCGTTATGCATTCGCTTAAGCGCATCGAGTTGGTAATCATAAAGACTTATGCCAGCCAAAATATCAACCTCCTATAAATGGTATTTCGCAACGTATTTTCCATAGGTCAGCCCTTCTTTTTCTGCCTCGATGACAATTTCTCGAATGGTTTTATGTGGTCGAATTGGGAATATAGATTCGGGTTCGAGCTCGCTTTTTATCTCATCTATAACAACTTCGTACGCTCTTCGATGGTCTTCGTGATGTTTTCCATCATACCTTCGTCTAATTTTCTTTCGACAATCATCACAGTATTTTCTCGAAGCATAAGTGTTTGGTATGAGCTTCCTGCAAATTTGACAATTTACTGGTTCTTTCCGATATCTTCTTTTTCTTTCATTCATAGCCAAACCTCTCTTTCAAAATATAAATGGTGGGACATGAGGGACTCGAACCCCCACTCAAGCGGTTATGAGCCGCCAGCTTTAACCATTAAGCTAATGTCCCAAATAAAGCCACCTCAAGTCCCCTCGAAGTGGCAATATATCAACTGAACTTTCTAGAACGCCTTAACTGCGACGTGGGCACCAGTCAGTTCAGCAAATATCAAGCTTAGAAGGGCATGTCGTCTTCGCTCGCAGGAGCCATCTCGGTGTCCGCCTCGGGAACAGTGTAGCGCTCTGCATAAGGATCGGGGAACGGATCGGCCGCCTGCTCGACGTAGATATACTGAGCGTAAAGCGTGTAGGCACCAGGCTGGTTACGCTTTTCGGCCATCTTAGCCTGGCAGCAAACGTTCTTGACGCGGATGTTATCGAGAACGCCGATCGTGTCTGGAGTAAGCAGAGTCTTTACCCCATTCGGAGCGATGAGATAGACCTCGGGAGGCCACTTGGATTCGAGGTTGACGTTCACCCGAACGAAAGGCCGAGAGACAAACTCGCCCTCATAGGTATAGTTCGGGTTCGGCTGCGTCCATTTGACATTCACGCCAGCCATCTCAAGGTCGTGTGCCTGCTGGTCGGAAGGAATGACGATGTTGAACTGCCGACGATTAGAACCAAAGCGATCGCGCTCAGGATCGCCAGAAAAATTCGTGCGATAGATGAAGCGAGTGTCATCGAAGCGAACAACAGCGTTACGGTTAGTAGAAGTAGTCATAATGTAAATTTCCTTTCTTAAATTAAATTTTTGTAATCAATCGAGCACCAAGCAGCGATTTTCGAGCTTTACGTAGCAATCAAGATACCACTCTTGTTTGTCGCCATTATAAGTAAGCTCATAGTATTTTCCATCAGGGAGTGTCGAAGAAATCAGATACTTCCAATTCTGAAGAACCTTAGATTTCCAGACTGTGAATACGCCGTAGTTAGGAGGCGGTTCGGATTTATCAAAATGTTCGTCGATGTATTTACGAACCAGCCCCATTGCCAATTCGTCCATGTCGTTAAGAAACGCGGGATTGTTTTGAGTAGTGTCCATTGAAATTCCTCTCTTTCTTTTTGTGAAAAATAAAAGCCACCAGATTTTTCTAGTGGCTCCCTTTTGGGTTAATTTGTTTTGGCCATGTAATCGGCGAACAAAATGTTGTAATAGCGGTTCAAGATAAATATCTCTTCGACGTCCTCGCTTGTTTTCTTGCGTTTCGATTTCAGAAAAGTAATTTGTCTTTGAACTTTTCAGCATTTCTTCACCAATATCATTTACAGTGGTCATGCTTATCACCTCCATAAATGGCGATGATTATTTCGCGTCGGAATTTTTAATCCCCTCTCTTGCCGCTTCCGTAATTTCCTCATCAGTCATATCGTTCACGGTTTTCTCAGGATCAGAGCAATGAGCTCTGAAAATTTTATGGAAGTTCGGACCGTACAGTTTCTTCGCAAGGCACAGTGCAATACCAGCCCACTCAGAAAACTCTTCGCCTTCTTTGCATTTGACAACAGTCTTCGTACCATCCAGCCAGAAGACAATCGTGGCAGGAGGATTAAAGAGAACCTTGTCGATGACAAAAGTAGGACGAATTTTGCATTCTTGATAGACAAGACCAAAAGTGGATTTGGGATAAGCGGAGGGAATATCATTTTTCTTTTTCCTAAGATCATCAAGTTCCCGCTTCAAGCGGATGTTCTCAGCCACCTTGCTATGAAGTTCACGCCGGAGCAGCCTATCATACGCTTCGTCATCAAACGAATTATTCCAAATGACGTATTTCATAATATCAATCACCTCACATCAAATGCAGTCGGTCCTTCGTCCCAGGGAGGCCCGGGAGAGTCCCAAGGCGCAATACCAGGATCGTCAGACACAAACCATTCAAAGTCACCATATTTGTTGATAGCATCGACAGCTTCATCGGCGAGTTTTGTATAGTAATCCATATCAACAATATCAAACGGATCACTATACAATTTCCTAATAACTTCGCTTTCCATCCATCGATATCCAGATGCCCCCTGAACCGAATTATACTTTCCGGCGTCAGTCTTTACTACAAGTTCTCCGCCATTTTCTCCATTTTTAACCGGGGTAAACTGACCAACCTTTCCGACAAAAATATAGTTGTGTTCTCCTTCAGGAAGTCTCTCGTTCATGTCAAGATAAATAGCGCCACTTTTCTTTACCTCTTTTGTTTCACACAAATCATCAAACACGATTGGCTTATGCGTAAAAAGTGTCTTAAAAATATAAGGAACCTGAAATGTAGCACCTGTTTCGGTCCATTCTCCTCCAAATTCCTTATTTTCGTCGGGGACATATCCGTATTTTTCTTGACAATAATCAGCAGTTGCGTATCGAGCGATATAGTTTGTTTTATCGATTTGGCAAATTTTGGAATAAACGCATTCAAACTCAAATGTATAACCATAGGATTTAGCAAATTCCATACAAAAATCAATTATTTCTTTTGTTGGAGAGACAATTTTTATGGAATCTGTTCTTATGGCTACAATATCAAAACCTTTCGCCTCGATTTCGTCTTGAAGCGTTTTCATAAAAAGTGCGCCACGAAGAGCCACAATGTTATTGACGTTTTTGGGGTGCCTCATAGGATTATCAAAATTAGCCGCAGTTAAGCCGTAGCATGCGTTTAACGCAATCTTGGCTGCTTTAGAAAGCTGTTTGGCTGTTGCAGGATCGTCGAGATATGGCGCTAGTTTTCCATTAAACATTTTCTTAGCTTCATCAAGTTTTCCATGTTTGATAAGAAGCCGAAGATCAAGCAAATCTTTATACTTTTGTGTATATTCTCCGAAGTAATTAAGGGCGATGATAGAGTGGGGATGCATACTTTGGACATCTAGTAAGACCACATCTGTATACATTCCAGGATTACCAACAACGTACCCTCCTCGGCCGACATTTACGCCTCGATACCAATTTTCGTACACAAAATATGGATTTCCTTGCGAATCAATCTTTTTTACTTTTCTGAGTTCGTAATCAGGAAATGAATTTATAATTTTCTGCATTAGTTCGTCCTCCGATGGCGGAAAATAAAAGTGGTATCCGCGATGCTGTTTTTGCCTTCCCGTTTTGCAGTCATGTATTCCAGAAACTGTTCCGTTTATTGCTTTGGCGCATTCAACCGAAGACGGATATAAAATTCCAGTTTCCAAAACCATAACTCTTTCCGTTTTAGCAAGACCGTTATCAACAGCGTGCCTCATGTTTTGAGATTTAGTGCACCATTCTAGATTGTCAATCGCGTTGCAGTGTTTATTTCCATCTAAATGATTTACCTCTTTCTTATTGAGCGGGTCATCGTTTTCAAGAAATGTTTCTGCGACGATTCGGTGTACGAGCTCTGTACTTCTTCGATGTTTCTTTGTTTCAGTCTTATCAAAGATAGAAACACACAGATAACCACTATTTATTTCATGCTGATCTAACAAATATAATTTACCTAGTCTCCATTTTGCAACATCTCCTTCAGATGACACATAAACATTTCGAGCCTTTGAGTATTCTCTCCACTCAATTGATTTTCCAACAAGATTGTTTAATTGTTTTGTCAGATCCTCGGTTAGGCGAATAGTTCTATATCTTCTAACGGCTCTTAAATGATATCCACCGCAGGTATGCGTTTTTCCGTTTAAGCACATTGATACTGCTCCTACCGTAACGCCAAGTTTCTCCGTACATTTAGTACGAGTATCAAAGAGTTCTCCGGTTTCGACAATTTGTATCAAGATTCCTGTGATACATCCTTTAACTTGAGCACTACTTTTCATTCAGTTTCTCCCGTTTTTAAGTCCGTATACACAAGCTTTGGATGTTTATTATTTCCGAATATCATTTTTGTTGTAAGATTGTTTGTGGATTCATTTACGTTAGTATTGTTTATGGTTGCTAGTATTTCTCTTGTTAAGAAATCACCCTTTCGTGCATTAAAAACTGCTTCGGTCGCCCTGACATCGTTTTCGCAATAGTCAGCAACCTTATCCCAAAGATCCTCGGGAACAGGCTGATCCCAGGGAAGGCCGAGTTCCTGGTGATGAATCCCGAGTTCGATTTCAAATTTCTTGAGACTTTGTTTTGTCGAAGCGAAATCATAAATATCCGTGTAACTGAGGTTATATGCTTCTCCAAAGAAACCTTGCTTATCGTTTATGATCGATTGACTCAGTTTATATAATTGTTCATTATTAAAACCAATCAAGCACCCATAAAGCATGTGATTATCATACTTTTTACAGTTAAATCCGACCAAACGATACCTCAAAAGCTCTTCAATCTCTCTCGGTCCAGGGTTGACCATCTTAATGACGGGTTTGTCTTCGCCTGCGAGTTTCCAGCATACGAGAAAAAGGTTCGGAAACACCTCCACGTCAAAGAACACGATAGGAGCCTCTCCGTTTTCGTCAAGCTCCACTTCTTTCTCTTTTGACTTAAAGTGCATCGTTCCGACTTTCCTAATGCAATAGTCTGCGTTATTATGACTCCCGGCTGCGAAACCAAGAACCGCATTGCGCATATCCGTCACATCGTATCGAAGCTCGCTCGCGTAAGCATCTTCCAGTATTTGCCAAATGAAATCAATAGAAGGCTTTGTATAACCATGATACTCTTTGTTTAAGTTTCGAGCGATCATGATACGCAAAGCCTTCTCTGATTTAATCTCCTTTACGTTTTTCACAGGGGTCTCTCCTTTTAAGGGTAGGCCTGCGTTGATGGTAGCAATGGGAATGTCATTGCACTGAGATAGCATTCTTCGCAAAGATGCATTTCCATTAAAGACCTTCACCTCGATGTGCTCTTCATAAATTCTTGAAAGTTTACTCACATCTCCAGAATAAATATAATGGAGATGAATCCCGGCTCCCGATTTCGAGAGCTCGGCATAAGTTTTCGGAAATTTAGAAGCCGCTGCAAGGTTTGCCTCAAAGTCCTTCTTTCCGTCTTTTCCCGGAATATCAAAGTCAACTACGATATGGTTTTCCGGCACTTTAACATAATGAAGTCTTGAGGAGTCAAGGTCTTTAAGTTTTGTTTTGACGTTTTTCCATTTACGCAAAGGCGTTCCTTCTCCGGACGCATATTGCGCTGGGCAATCGGCCAAAATATCATCAAGTAGAGAATGCTGCTCGCCAAACGCAAGCCATGATTCTATCTTTTTGATCTCTTCTTTTATTTCCGCCTCGATTTCTCCTATTTTTTCCTTCCGAAAGCCATAGTAGTAATTTCTTACTCTTGTGCCGTCTTCAAGGACGCCTCGTTCGATATAATTGCGAAAATAATCTCTCAGCTCCTCTTTGATAGCTCTTCTGCTTGAAGGATACTGTACGCCGGTCTGCTCGCAAAACGTTTTATACATCTCCCAAGCAGTTTTAAGGCTTACAGAATCCTCTTTCTCGAACACCAAAGCCGAGTCCATGATGAAGTTGTAAAAGTCGTTTGACGCGCTCATCATACGCTGTGGAATATATCCGTCGTACTTTCGCACGTCATCTTCATACACTTCTTTGCAATGCCAAGCGATTCCTCCTAGTTCAAATTTCACCTGTTCGGTAAGCTGAAAATACTCTTTTGCTGGTATTTTGTCTCCGGTAGGTTCGACGTCGATAAGTCTTCGCAAAAGACCAGATTTTGAGTCAGATATCTTAACAGGCTTGTTTGTACCAAGGAACAAAAACGATTTAAAGCGAGAAGCATATGCAGAACGAAATTTCTCATTTACCATCATGCTCTCATGCGATACAAGAGAGTTGATTCTGGTATTATCCTCAATTCTGGATAGATCGCCGTCATGCTGAATAGCTACAAGAGGATTCGTCCTAAACGCTTCCAGGGCAAACGCATTCGAGCTAGAACCAAGAGCCTTTGCGTCAAAAACAGAGTAATATCCTTCGAAGAGAAGCTGAATGATGTTAAGCACCGTCGATTTACCAGAGCCGGGAGGGCCGTAGAGCACCATGAATTTTTGCAGGGTTTTAGAGTCGCCGTTCACGATAGCACCAATGGCCCACTCAATCTTCTCTCGCTCTTTTGGCGCATAGAGAATACTCATGAGCCTATCCCAAGCTGGAATCGGGCAGTTTTCAAGAGCATAAGGAAGACGCTTTGAAGCATACATCTCTTTTGAGATAGCTGTATTTGAAAATATCAGTCTTTCGTCAAGCATATGAAAGTTATCCCGCATCTGCCGCTGACAATACTTGTGCCAAATATCAATCATGCCGCTTTCCGCATCCCACATATGCAAGACACGATATTGGTCAAGTATTTCTTTGTGGCCTTCGGCATATGCGTCAAGCTCCCTGTCGATTAGTTGCAAAGCATCTTCTTCGTCGGTAGACCATAGCCCCCTTTCTTCCACCCAGATAGCATAGAAGTCGCCACCTCGAATCATGAGATCACTTGACTTCTTTATAATGAACTTTGGGTATATCTCAACGATCCCCTTTTTCTGCCTCGTTGAGATGAACAGAAAATCAAGCATTCAAAGCGACTCCTCCTTTCTATTTTTAGACTTTCCCGATGTAGTTTTCTCCGATCCAATGCTGCATCTGATACCAAATATCCATCCCTCGCATGTCAATCGTCGGATTCTGTACAGTGAAAAGGCCGCCTTTCCCGCAAGGTTCATACTGGCGAGTGCTGAAGCGATGTATGATTCCAGCAGCTTTTGCTGAATCGAAATTGGTATCGTCCATGCCGTCAAGACCGAGAGAAACAATCATCGACCAGAACCACTGACCAGTCCGATTCCCAAGGTCCTTATCTTCCATGATGTGGTTTTCCATGCGAATAGAAAGCGCCACCATCATCTCGAGCATTGAGCAGGAACTATTCTGCCCACCAAGGTCTCGATCAATGATTTCGTATGGAATATGATACTGGTCAGCGTAAGCGTAACGCAAACCAATAGCGTCGTTTGCTCTAGGCTGGTCAAGTTCAATGGATGGAATAAATGGTGTATTAAAGAGAAAACTGAAAAGCTGATGGTACCTGGGGCCTCGGAAACCATCATTATGCCAGACGGTGCTCACGAGGTAATCTTCATAAAGCTGCACAGTGGGGTTATATATCATTCAGTGCCCTCCTCTCTTGGACTCATAAATTCATCATAGGTTTCGAGACTCCGCAAAATCTCATAATCCTTATGGTAAAGATGATTTCTTACATGAATTGTATCCGGGATGAATTTGCCGATGTTGTCCAGTGCATCCGGACCAACAGTATGCTGAACATTTTCCACCTTTTCGCCAGTCTGGTCATAGCAAAGCACACCGTCGGCAGTGTAGGTGAGAAAACTTGTGTCGAATTCGTCAATTTCGCCAAATTCATCGGGCGGAATCAGCTCATAGGTTCGAGTATCGGTCTCGTAAATACTTCTCCCTTCGCTATCCTGCAAATTGAGTTTCTCCATGGCAAAATCAATCCCTTTCTTGACCGCCTGGGTTTCGATTTCGGCGTCCATCTTTGCTTCTTTTTCTGCAAAGTGCTGACGCATGGATTCGATCTGTTCATCCGCGTAGCTCTGGTATTTTTCGCGCATACTCGTATGCATATAGTAAGCACCTGCGAAGACACCAGCGGCAAAAGTAAGAGCGAGTTTAGCAATATTCACAAGTTTCATAATATAGATCCTCTTTCTAAAATAGAATATCAGTTACCCATAATTTCCTGACGACGCTTTTCAATACCTTCAACTTTGTCAATGATGTTCCCGTCAACATTAAAGTCCAGAACAATACTGTACTCATCCCCCTGAAGGAATGCCACTTTTTGCGGATTTGTTTCGTCGTAAAGTCCGAAATCCACATATGAATCAATCTGCGGATTTGCAGGGTCCCATACCCAACCGGCAAACTGACCAATATAAGTATTGGGAACGCCCAGCATGTCATAGACGTCATTCAGGAATAAATATCCTTTTTTGCGAAGTTTACGGTTCGCCGCATCCTGAACGTTCTTGACGAAGATCAAGTTGTACCCAGCGCCCCGCTCATAGTAGGGATTCGTTTCATCAAATATCACGCTATAGGGATGCTTAATCATCTTATCACTTACGTAAACGGTTTCTTTTTTCTTATTTCCGTTTTCGTCAGTGGTTTCAACTTCTTCGGCTTTGACACCGTGCTCCAGCTCATACTGAGTCTGCTCGCCAAAGCGCTCCTTAACACGAGCTTTGTACTCATTGAATGCAGTGGTGACAGCCGAATATGCCGCAACCGCAGCGCCATAGCGCCGACGCATGATAATATGCGAGCCGATCATGCAGCCAAGACCGCCACCGATGAGAATGACAGCAGGTGCATAGAGCTTTGCAGCCTTTGCGGCAGTCTGAATATAAACGGTGGTTTTGTCCTTGCGAGCGTCCTCTTCGGTGTAGGTTTCGCCCTCTTTGACTTTCAAAGTGCCGTCCTCAAGACCGTGAATCTTCTCAAGGTTATCACTCGTAGTCTCAAGCACGTCCTGCATTTTGAGAGTAGCTTTGCAGGCCTGGACAGTGCCAGTGACGATAGACACAGCGCCGACAGCAATGAGGATTTCGGGAGAGTGCTTTTTCGCCTTAAAGGCGAGTTTATTTGCAAGCCTCGAAGCGGATTCGAGAGCAGAAGTCATATTAAACTTCATAATATAAAGCTCCTTTCTTAGAGTTTAATAGGATCAGGAAGAGAAACGTAGTATCTATCTACGATTTCTTCCTTTCCGCCAATATAGGCGGTGTGACACGTTGCGACTTTCTTTTTAATCGCTCGGACAGATGCGCCGTCAAGATTTTGCCAACCGATTTTTGTGTCGCTGTAATTTGAGGGTACTCCGGCCAAGTCACAAGCGTCTGCAACACTGACATAATTCCATTTTTCAATGGCTTCTTTCAGTTCAGAAAGAATTTGCTCAGCTTCATCGCGATCCGCATAAGTAACCGATTTCCATGAAGTAGATACAAGAGGGACAATAATATCATCCGCGTCACTCTTTCTTTTCACTTCATAGTTATCGCAAAACGCCTTGCACACCGTGATGACACCAACAGCGGCAAAGATGTCCTTCACAATTCGTTTCACCATAAATCCTTCTTTCAAAATATCATTTTCTGAGTGCAGCAGCTCGTGGGAAGTCGATTACAAACCCTCCATTCACAGCCCGTACATGAGCACCAGACAGATTATACCAGCCATACGAATAGTCCACATAGCTCGTTGTAATACCCATAAGGTCATAAAAATCAGCGACAGAGACTTGGCCATAGGTTGCGAGGGCTCCGTTCATCTGGTCAAGAACGTTCTCAGCATCTACTCTTGAGCCAAAGACTATTTCTTGGTTCTGAGAATATCCGCTTTGAACAGGCGCTTGCTGCTGATACTGGTTCTGGGTATAAAAGCTCGAATAGCTGGTGGTCTGATAAGGACGAGGGGGCTGCTGATACTGATTCGGCTGCCAATAACCGTTCATAGGACGCTGATTGTTAAAGAAAAGCATCGAAAGAGCAGTGTTGGCGATATTGTAAAGGAGATTTTTCGTGCCAGGGATCAGCAAATCATTTATAAGACTCTGCTTTACCTGTTCCATATCCCCAAGAATGAAAATATCAGCCAGTTTTTTCGCGTTACTTTTCTTTTTTACAATAACCTTTCCCGTCGTAACCTTGCTAAACTTCTTCTCTTCAGGCTTTTTGCCCTGAGTAGTAGAGTCAAGAGAGCTTTTCGACGAGAAAGAATTATTCGGAATTTTGATTTCAGCCATGCTATCCTCCAAAATAAAAAGAAGAGAGCCGCAGATTTCTCCACGGCTCTCGCCTCAAACCTTGTTACTTCGTTTCCTCCTCGGGTTCCACCTCAGTGGCTTCGACTTCCACATCGACCGGTTCGGACTCCTCCGCACCTTTGTGCTTTTTCAGACCGGAAACCTTGGCCTTGATCGCAGGACCAACTTTGCGAATCACCTTCTCGCCCAGCTTCCCGATGCCATAGCCAGCCAGTGCAACTGCACCGACGACCAGCATCGCAGGAATGCCGCCAGAAGTTTCTTCGGCGTTATCCTCCGTCATGACCAGGTTCTCGTCCTGAGTAGGCACCATATCGGTGTTCTCGGTATCCATAACCTCGTTCATAGTGTTCATTTCGTCCATAGTAGTATCCTCCTTAAAATGTTAGAAATTTATAGTAACCATATTGGTTCCATAAAACGAGATGAATTTTTCGCGGATTAGATAAAAGGGATGACCGCCAAGGGTCTTGATCTGATCGCGAACAAACTTCAGAGAAATGCAAAGAGCATCCTCCATTTCCTTAAGAACAGCAAGTTTCTGCTCCCGAGTAAAGTTATGCGCGTAGCTTTCTACGTCGCAAATGCTTTTGAGAGTGAGTGCAAAAACCTTCTGCGCAATTTGAGTGTTACGTTTATTCATAATAAATCTCCTTTCAAATATAAAGCTAAGAGCCGCAGAATCTTCCACGGCTCAAAGCCTTTTCATAATACAGACAAACTTTTTCGCGTCATAGTCCAATGTACTTCGGCGGATTCGTATACACGAGCACCATAGCAGGTTTGCCGGTCTTATCGAGACGAGAATCGTATGTCAGCTCGAGATATCCATTGGTATCAATGTCCCAGCCAAGGTCGTCAGCAAGATCAGCATGGTCAAGACCGAGCGTGTCAAACCATTCATTGACCGAAAGACGCATATCATAGCGCATCTGGCGATTAAAGACGTTGACTGCGTTCTCGATCACATTCCTTGTAGACCAAAAATATCTATCTACAAGAGGATCATAACACCAAGTGGTGTCGTCTCCGTGCGGAAGATTGATGATTTTGGTCTCAGGGGTATGCTCTTCCATCTTTTTGGCAGCGACTTCCTTGTGAATATCTTTCTCGGCCTCTTCGCCGATCTTCTCACTCACAACCTCACGATAGCTCTTAAAGGTTGCGTCAGTGAGACTTGCCGCCGCTGCGAGTGCCGCATTTCGGTGCAGATGGATGCTCGATGCACCAATGATGCAGGCCGACCCTGCTATAAAGGCTGCTGCCGCCGGAATATAAAGCTTACCGGCCACCTTTACTTTCTCTTTAGTCGAGAGAGGATGCGCCTGCTCGATTTCCTCATGTTCGATGACCCAAAGTGCTTTCGGAGTGGCTTTTACTGCCAGCACCACACTGGATGCGATAGTAACAAGACCAAGGCCAGTCAAAATCTCAGGCGAATGCTTTTTAAGAAGTCTTTCGCCATGTTTCAAAACAGCTCTTAAATTCATTTCTTATTTCTCCTTTCAAAAAAGAAAAGAGCCTACGATTTCTCGTAAGCTCTTTTGCTTTACATAAATTTATCCGCTTCTTCTTTCCAAAGTTGGAACCGGATTTGTTCATCACGGTTTGCCGTCTTCTCGAGGTAGTTCTCCTCCCTGATCCAATCGTAAATCCGAACAGGCGTCATGATGCAGTAGAATGCAGCTATGACGATGGTTAATACCAAAGTCTTCGCAAACATCCATGCAAAATGAATCGTCCGTTTGATCCCGTAGATCATAGTAGAGTCCATTTCCTCATAAAAGTCGTAATCGTAAAACATACCAAATTCTCCTTTTTATTAAGTGTGGATTTTCTTCCATAATACAAGGAGAATTTTTCGCGGTTTGCTTTGCAAAGATAAGATAATACTCGTCTCTTGCGTTATTATTGTCACGATATAATTTAAGGGTTTTATACTTTCCAAAAGTCCAATTAGACAGAAAATCGCAAATCGAATCTCGGTCATGCTTATTATCAAACGAGTAGACGGCTATCGCACTTCCATTTTCATAAAAACGCTGAATCTGTTCTTTCATCTTCTCAAGCAGTTTATAAAACTCGTCCATGTCCTTAAGCTTTTTGTAATCACTCATAATAGTTCTCCTTTTTGAAAATATAAAAAGAAAGAGAGGAGTTACCTCCCCTCAGTCTTTTGATTGTAAACCTTTTCGGCTTCTTCCTGTGCAATCTGCCGATATCTGTCCTCCTCGGAACGATCCATCGACTTCGTGCTTACGAAATCCGCAATCACTCCGACGATACCAAATATCAAAGCAGCCACAGCAAATTTATTACCTTTCATAAGGTTCACCTCCTTCATAATAGAAGCTATCTTTTTCGCGTTAGAAAGGAACCTCATCACTAAACCCAGCGCTTGGAGCAATCAAAGTATCAATAACGTATGCCTTTTCACCGTTACCCATATTGCATACGCTCAGCTCATAATCAAGCCAACATTCGCCCATCCACTCGCAAAGAGTATCAACACTCCAGCCGATGGAGTCCCCGTCTTCGGTAAGCGATACACCAAGACCTGTATATAAATCGTTAAGAGACGCGCAACCATTGATGGAAAGGTTACGATTTAAGATGTACATAGCCCTTCTGATCTTAGCGATCGTCGTTTCAAGATAACGTTCACTATACGGATCGTAAACCACAATCTTTTCCCCGTTATCAAGGTCGTCAAAGTCAAAAGAATCTTCGCTTTGCTCGACGATTACTTCGTTGGCTGTTTGAATATCAGTTTCTTTGCCAAATCTTTCAGCGATCTTGCCACGGTATTTTTTATACCCTGTTTCCACGAGAGCATACGCAGCAGCAAGGCTTTTCTGCTGACGAGCCGTGATGACATTGGCTGCCACAATACAGGAAATAGACGCAATACCTGTTGCTGCTGCCGGAATATAAAGTTTCCAGCATTCTTTTACGATCTCTTCTTTTGTGATAGGAGGCTGATCGATACCAGAAGATTCTTTCCAAGCTTCACGTTCTCTTTTCTTTTCTTCAAAAACTGCTTGCGCCTTGGTGGTGGCCACCCCGACCTCGACTGCCGTCGCCACAAGACCTACGCTTGCGACCAAGGTTAAAATACCGCCTGCGTGTTCTTTACAAAAATGAAAAATACCTCTTACGATTTTTTCTTTATCGGACATATTAGTTCTCCTTTACAGCATATTAAGAAGTTTACGAATATCTTTTTCAGAAGCATCGAGATGAAGATCAAGATGTACATGAACGTTACCGTCGTCATCGGCATGGGTCATGATAAGTTCATGTAAAGATACTTTGGCAGAATATCCTTGCTTTTCAATGACATTCGAAATGACTTTCGCAATGATTCCCGTCATAAAACCGCTACGAAGTACAATGGCATCATTTTGGGTGCGCTTTGCGGGTTTATCCATTTTGTTTCTCCTTTCAAAAAGAAAAGAGCCTATGTTTCCATAGACTCTTTTTAGAGTTATTTTGCCAATTTGTTACAAAGTTTACCGATTGCAGTTCCTTCGATTCTTCCTGCAATATATGCAATCGGGAACAGAATCAGTCCGCACAAACCAAATGCTCCTCCGATTCTAATTCTCTCATCCTCAGTTTTCTGAGCAATCCGATTATAGAATTCTTCGAACATTCGATCGTATGCAAGCATTCCTGCTACCGTATTGCATACAGTTGCAATCGCAATCAAAGTCCAACCAACGATAGTAATCAGTTTCATATTTTTCATGGCATATAGCCTCCTTTCATTATACACCATGATTATTTCGCGACGAAAAAGAAAAGAGACCTTGGCGTACCAAAGTCCTTTCCTGGAAGCTGCATTTTATCTTAGCGTCACGTTTTTCGCCTAAAGTTTAGTTTTTGTTCGGCCGGAACATTTGCACAAGTAGCCATAGCACGACCCCAATGGTCAATGCGATAATAGCACTCGTAATAATTTGTCCGACCGTAACCGTCGTATTCCAAATCTTTTTACAAATATCCATAACATACCTCCTTAAAATGGCAGTCCTTCCATTATAGAGGGTGTTTAATTTGCGAGAAAAAGAAAAGACCCCGTGTCTCCACGAGGCCCGTTTCTTAATAAGCATCAAAGAATTTATTTACTTTATCCTCTCCGTATTTTTTATAAGCCAAATTCAACACTTTCATAAAATACAATTTGTTGACTTCTTCGCATTTATCCCCAGACCGAAGTCCAGCAATATAAAGTGCGCGGTTGATGTCAACCAAAGTACCATAATAGTGTATCTTTGTTTTATAAATAATATCTTCGAGCATCATGGTAATCTCTCCTTTCATTTAGCTCATAAAAGAGGGTGTTTAATTTGCGAAAAAGAAAAGACCCCGTGTCTCCACGAGGCCGATTCCTTCACTTTTTAATGCCTTCAAGTGCCTCCTTGTCGTTTATAGGGTATATTCTTCCATAAAAGAACTTGTTATATTCGCGTCATACTAACTTTCTCGGAAAGTCAGTTTCCCAGCGTTCTCGTTTCATAGGTTTCATTCGCAGCGCCCACATAATTTGACGGATCGTTACAGTAGGATAAAGACCCGTCTCAGACCTCTTGCCGGCTCGCTCTCTAAAAAACTGACTAAATCCATAACGCAAATATAATTCGTCACAAAGCCACGGGTCGATCGGTCCCCAAAAGGTTGCTTTGGTACGAGGGTTAAACCTTTGCTGGATGACACAAAGCCCCTTGCTGCCTTCCAAATATAAAGTGGCGCTTGAGTAAACGGGATGCTCGCAGCGATAAGTTTGCCCGTAGTAATTTGTCCAGTTTTCAGGTTTTTCTGTATGCCATCTCATCGCAAAAAGAAGAGACCATGCTTTTCAGCACAGCCTCTCCCGAGTCACCTCCTTACTTTTTATGAAAAAATCCTCTCCAAATTTCCCCAAACACTTTCGAGCAGAACGTACCAGTCTCTTCGAACTTAAAGCCTTTCGTCATCCACAGATTGTCATTCACAAGCTTTATCGCAAACGTACCGAGTGTGACACCAGTTCCGACAAACGCAATCACCTTCGCATCTTTGGCTTTTTTGGTCTCAAGCGTAAGCTCTTTTTCCTTTGCTTCGAGTTCCGCTTTTTTAACCTCCAAATCCCGATCCGAATTGACCTCATTCATCCGAAGTTTGTGCATCATCTCGATCGTTGCAGCAGCTTTCTGCATCTGATCAGAGCCAAGCTCCAGTCCTTCGAGAGAGTCCAGTTCCCTCTTCAGTTCTTTGTCGAGTTTCTCTTTGATTTCCATAATTTTCTCCTTTCAAAAATATAAGAGTTTCCTCCATTAAAGAGGCAGTTTTATTTGCGATTGGCCCATTTCGCTTTTAAGGACACGTGATCTTCTTCGAGAAAGATTGAATCATCTACGTCGTCATAAAACTCAACGGCAAAATAATAATCGTCGCCATCTTTGACGATACTAAATTCGCCAACTTCATCGTCATGTTCTGAGCTCCATGTCCCGACGATATATCCGCCAATGATCCCCACAATTATCATAATCATAGCAAACCAAACAGAAACCATATTAAACTCCTTCCTGATAATAAAAATAAAGCTCGCAGATTTCTCCACGAGCTCTTTAACTTACATATCGGTTCTCACAAGGAAAATCTTCTTTCCTCTTTGCGCGACGCGAACAGGAAGTCCAGACTTTTTCGCAGCCGAGCGAAGAGAACCAGCGGCAGAATCTGTTCTGAATTTCAATTCCTCACGCGAGCGAATAACCTCTGCATAATGCATATTCATTCTCATAAATTCTTCAATGGTCTCAAGTCGCTTACTGTTTTTCTTCTTTCTGGTAAATTCCAAATCTTTCGCAGTAGCTTCTTTCAAAGTAATCATAAATATCCTCCTTTGTTTTGGTACCGTATATGCCTTTTCATAAAAGAAGCTGCGAATTTTGCGAAAGAAAAAAAAGAAGAAAGGACGTTACACGGATTCGAACCGTTCCTCCGCTTGGATATAGCGGCGTCCTCACCATTAGACGATAGTCTTTTCTTCCATAATAGGAAGTGTTGTTTTCGCGAAATATAAAAGAAAAGGACCTTGAGTTTCCTCAAAGTCCTTTGTGAAATTTAGCACCTATTAGTAATAATGATATAGCAGCCATCAGAATCAGACATGTAGTCGATGTGAACTTTGCTAAAAAGCGTCCGCTCAAATGCGTTTTTGAGTCGTCTTACACATGCTTCTGCGACGCAGCAACTTCCGTTCCGATTATCCATTCTGATAATCCCGCGATAGAAGTGCAGTCGGATCATGTCACCAACGTACTCCGAACACTTTGCGTAAACGTATTCAAAGTTTTCCATCTTATTAGTGTCTTCGATGTACATAAATATCCTCCTTATTTTGTGGGTGTATATTCTTCCATAAAACACTATGAAAATATCGCGAAAAAAGAAAGAGAGGTGTTTCCACCCCTCGTTCTCGGGTAAAGACATTTTAGTGCAAACCCATGTTGGTCTTCCAAAACCGTTCGTATTCATAACATTCGTCCCAGCAATCGTAATCGTTGTAAGTTCGATTAAACGATTCTTTGACAATGTTCATGAAGTTAACAAACGCATTCTTAAAGCTCTTATACATAGTAATTTCCTCCTTAAATGTGTGTCTTTTCTTCCATAAAAGGAGGTGTAATTTTTGCGAAAAAGAAAAGGACCTGCAAATATCACAAGTCCGATTCTTTTCATTTCCGTTTCTTTATGTCATCGGTCATAGCCTTGAGCAATTTAATGATGTTCCAAAGAATCATCACCAACAGCACAAAAATGATCAAATCCATAAATATCAACTCCCTTCATAAAGCTGATAGTTTTTTTCGCGAAAAAAAAAGAAAGGGACTGACTTTTTGTCAATCCCAGCAGCTTTAGTTGAAGTAGACTTGAGCACCGTACTCATAACCGATGGTCTCAAATCCAACGACATGTTCACCCTTAATGAGAGCATAAGTGAGGTAGCCATCGTTTTCTTCCGGAGTAGATACGATTCGCATTTCATCGTACTCTACATCAGGATAAGAATTCTCGATGCAAGCCTCAATAAGCTCTTCATTCGAGGGATGATACATTTTGTTAGTAGTGTTTTTAACCACGTCAGTAGTATTAGCGCTCTGGCCTTCATACAGCATAAAGCAGCAGAATGCAAAAGCAATCCCAATCATAGCAGCAATAACCTTTTTCATAATAATATCTCCTTTATAATGTTTTGAAAGGTTTATTTCTTCCATAATAGAGACTGCTATTTTCGCGTTATTGCCGCTCGATGCTAAGTTTCCAGAAAAATTTGCGATATGCTTCGTAATACAAATCCCTACAACAAGGGCATCCCTTTATTCTTAAAATATCATATGTAACCCCCTCTGTCACACCAATCTTCAAATACTTTGCAATGGAAGGCTCGATGCTCGAAAGGGCGTCATCAACATAGCTCATTCGCTTTGAAAAGTACGCTCTAAAACGCATTGTTGGGCACTCTATCTCGGATATCACAGAAAGAGTGTATTCTAAACGAGGAGTAGAATGGCTCAAAGGAGAAATCGAAAAAAATAAAATAGAGTGCAGCCTTTGCGATGTAGGAATCGCAGTGTATGAATAGTGTAGAGAATATGCAGGATTGCCCCACATTTCTCTACACTATTTCACACTTAGCCACACTCTATTTTATTATACCATCGAAATATTATCGATGCTTCAAAACATTTAACACTCCGATGGCAAGTCTGACGGCGAGACAAAAGATAACGAAACTTCGTTGTTTTTAAGTTTAAGGTGTAGGAGATATGAAGGAGTAAACTGAATTTTATGACGTCCTTATAAACGCATCTACCATCGTATCTCCTAAAACCTCTTTTCCAGCCCGTAAAATATCAAGACCATAGTCAGCCATAAAATTGCACACCCACTCTTCGACTTCGATCCAGTATTCGGGCCTTACCATTTTGTGAAGCTCATCAATAATTCCAAAACTTTTCATAGCAGCATGCCCAATCTCGTGAATAGTAACTCTTCGCAAAAGGCTGCCAGACAAACCCTCATAAATATAAATCGTGTTGGTTCTGATGTCGGTTGTGGCAAGTCGTCTGTTTCCGGTTCTATCCACGAGATATGGACAGTTGCTTCGAACGTAATATACCCGCCATGGGATGCCATTCAGGTAAAAACGTTCCATTTTGATTTACGTGGGCATTTCACCAACGAGTTTCGTAAGATCGGCTTTCATACGCTTTTTGAGGTCAGGCTCCGCAGTACGATACATTTCACGAATCGTACCGATAGTGTCCATCATGTGCTCATTGGCGTACATTTCCATGTCCTCTTTGTCTCTTGCAGACTTGGTTTCCGTGTAATGCTTACGAGCGTCAAGGTATTCACGATAAGGTTTGCCATAACGCTGATCGGATTTTTCGGAGTCACGAGTATGTCGGTCGTCCACATCATAGTCGTGCATATCCGATTCACGATCCCATCGACGCATACGAGAACGATCCATTGCTTTGCTCATTTTAGGAGGGACGTAACCATACCGATCGTACATCCCTTCCTCGTCATCACCAGCCCTTTCCATAGCCATGATGACATGAGCATAATAACACTGTTCCCATTCGTTCTTTTCAGTCTCGGAGCAGTTTTTCTTGGCATCTGCAAGGTCTTTGATGATGTCGGCTACTTTGCCAAGTTCATCGGTATCGACTTGCGTAACACCTTTGCTGGTTTCGTTTTCGAACCAGCCTACGACGGTCTCAAACGCTTTACAGAGCTTTTCATAATCCGTCTTATCTTTCATGCGCTCACCCCACCTTCCGAACACTCAGCACCGCGCCTGGCTCGATGACCACGGGAACAGTACCAGTGTTGACGACGGTCACACGGGAATAATCTCCACAACAGTTCACCTCGTACAAAGTTCTCTCGACCGCATTGGCCGCACCAGCCGTTGCCGTCTGAGAAAGAATCGTACCGGCAGGATCAACTACGCCGCCAGTTTCAATCGCAAGCTGGGCAGTACCGGCAGCATCCGCAGTCGCAATGTTGCCCGTGAAACGCACTTCATAGACGGCATTACAACGCATCTTAATACTACCGGTCCCGGTCTTCGTGCAAGTATCTGCGCCAAAACGGAATCGTACAGTATCAAAGATGGCCGTCTCGCCTGCTGCCAGCGTAAGAGCCGAGGAATTGGTCAGCTCAAGCATCCATAATCCCCTCCTTCCTTTGCTCCATTTTGATTACTGGCCACAAGCAGCAGAGCAAGCAAACTGCTGAGTAGTCTGCTGATTGCAGCAGAAAGGATTTGCAACCACATACGCGGGCTGCGGGCAAGGACGCAGAGTATTGACAAGGTAAGTATTCTGGTTTGCCTGACTGGCAGCGAGGTTGAGAGCCTGAATCTGGCTACGCAGATTGGCATTTTCGGTCTTCATATCCTCCATACGATTGGCGACGATCTCCTCATGCAGGGCACGGTAGTTGTCGTTCTGGTTCTGCATCAGAGCCTGCGTCTGATTGGCAATGGCAACCTGAATTGCGTTACCCTGTGTAGCCAGATCATAGCCTACCTGCTGAAAACCAGTCCGATTCTCGCAGCAGCAATTTGCAAACTGAGTAGCCAAAGCATTGGTATTCTGCATATTGGCCACAGTATCAGCCTGAATTGCCTGCTGGAGAGTAAAGGTGTTCTGCATGGCATTCATAGCGCTATTCTGGATAGCACTCTGGACACCATTAAAACCGGTCAGCATGGAATTGTTCATGGAATAGAAGCCGTCGGCAAGGCCATTCTCAAGACCATTCAGCTTGTTGGTAACGCCCTGGTTGTCAAAGCCGCGCTGAATATCACCAACAGTAGCGACAGCCGCTTCACACCCACAGCCATTACCGCCGCGCATACCAGCACCGCCATAGCCAAAGCCACCATAACCGAAACCGCCAAACAGAGCCATGAGAATGATGATAACCCACCAACCTTCGCCAAAACCATAACCGAAACCGTTATTGCAAGAGTTAGAACCCATGACGGCCGCAACATCAGCCGCAGAAAGACCATTGGAACTGTTAAACATACGCATTTACCTCCTCTTGGTAAATCCATTTTGAATTTGATGATTCGAGCGAATATGTCTAATTTTTACGTCCCTTCGGTCGATCGCGCGCATCATCAATCCAAAGGTCCGTAAAACTAGAACCTTGGATTAACGATGGGTGAAAAACCGCATAGCTTGTTGACAAGCTTCTTGCGGCGTTACGCCATATGTCTTGCAAAGATTATTGGCAATCTCTTCGCCTTTCTTTTGGTCACCTGACTTAATGGCTTCCAAAAGACCCTGTGCGATTGGGTTCTTACTCATGGCCGGATCGCTGGCAAGTCTTTCGACCATGTTTTTGACAAATGGATCATTCAGTGCGTTCATCCCCATCGGCATCCTCCTTCTTGTAAGGTTTTCGATAGTAGGACAGCTTTGAAAGTTTCTTTTCGATCCGATCAAGTCTTTCGTTAAGCGGAGCGAACATATCAGTCTGAGGAACTGCATCCACCGCCGTTACAGCAGGCGTTTCAGGAACAAACCGCAAAGTTTCAATCGTGCCAGAAGAAGTGAAATACTTAATATAGACACAAGAAAGGTCCCCACTCGGAAAGACTGCATAGCTTCCATCATTGGGGACCTCATTGGGTCTAATTTCTTCAAGAGTATTTACTTGCCTGCCAACGATCAAAGGATATGTTTGCTGAATTGGCATCTGCTGGATAGGTGGAGGTTGTCTGAAAATAGTTGGCTGAGGCATTTGCGCCGGAACATACATCATATTTTGCTGCGGATAACCGACGGCCATATATTGCTGCCCGAGAGCGCCTCCATTTTGAAATGACAAGCAATCACTTCCTTATTTTGTGATACCCTTAAGACGAGCAGTCTGCATAGCTTCATCACCAATCTGAGCTGCTTTGGTAAACGAGTTATTCTTATACCAAGCAATCAGACCGGTGATGACCGTGAGACCAGTAGTGATAAGAGCATTCAGCTGTTCGTCCGAAATAGGAAGCGGACTTTTACCCATCGCCTGCAAAATCTGGTTGATAAGAGCAAGGAAGAAGCAAGCAGTTCGAACAATGGTCGAGACACTAACACCCTCGAAAATCTTATAGAGCAAATTTTTAATAGCGGTCATAGGATCAATCCTCCTTTCTGTCATTGTCTATGGGAAGTTTGAGAATGCGATTATAAAGAGCGCTACCGGTGCCGTTTCCCCCAAGAGCATGATAGATGTTATAGACATCTTCTGTGTTCTTGAGTTCTTCGGTTGTCACTGTACCTTTATCAATGCATCTCTGGCACAATTCATATAGCCGCATATGCAGCGTAACAAGTACCCCTTCCCTCGTGAGCTTATCTTCCTTATCCCTCTCAGCGACACGTTTTTCGCTTTCTTCGTTCAGCTTCCTCAGCTTTGAGTAAAGATGCTTACACAAAAGACCGAGACAAGTGCTGATTACACCAAAGATGATTTGAATGAGATATTGAGCGACAAAATCCTGCACCGACACCGCCTCCTTAACCGTTCCAGCGAGATTTGGTAGCACGAACGTCAACATGAGTAAAGGTAGAATATCTACCAATACCACCAGTGTTGGGCATCAGCGTTTCAACGTATTCAGCGACTTTGCTCGGAGCTACGCCGGAAACCTTGATGTCAGCAGCCTTACCATAGCAATGCTGGGAATATGTTGCACCGCCAACCTTCTTGTTGTGGCTGGCAGTACGAAACGCCGAAGTGATGGTCACAGCTTTGCCGAAGTGGTCGCGAACTTTCTGCAGAACATCGACCAGGTCCGAATCAATAAAGATTGGATCGGTGTCGTCCTTGCAACGAAACTCTCGAACACGAAAGTTCTTCGAGAGGAACTTGGTTCCGTCCTTAGCATACGAGTAGGCATTGATTGCCATAATATCAATCCTCCTTCGTCACGAGACCAGCAATGTGTTCTAAAATAAAGATCGGAGCGTCATAGAAGCTCCGATCCCATAGCCAATAATCTTCGTAATCTTTTCTTCTTAAAGAATTACATATATCATCAGCCTGTACTTTATCCCACCGTTTTTGATAATTTATATCGACTTTCTCTAAAGTGCTTTCTATAGTATTTACTAGCTCAGCTCTTTTAGCTCCCAAACCATCATCATCTCTAACAAAGTGATCTATGGCGTTTTGGCTATTATATCGGCATATAGGACTATTATTTTGAAAAATCATTCCGTTAGAATCTGAGGTTAATCTAGTTCCGTACGGAATGTTAACTAATCCATTAACGCCTTTAAAACGAGCTCGATTTCGGGCATAATAAACCATTTTAAATTATTCCTCGGTTGTACCGCCAATAACTCCTGAGATAGAAGACGAATTCAAAGTCTCTTTTCGTTTATCAATCATCGAAATGAGCTCTAGATACTGTTCGCTAGTGAACACATCCACGGAATACATAGTGCTAATTTTTTCTTTCAAACTATCCAAATCAGAAATCGTCTTTTTGGATAGGGTATTGAGTTTTGTAATAGCAAATATATCCATCGTTTTACTCCTTCCTTGCTAAAACTTCTTCACTAGATGACGCTGTAATGATTTCCAAGACACTTGTTCTATATTCTTGATCCACGATAAAATCGCTCAACTGGCTCATAAGATCATACAAAACGTCGCCATCATCTTTTACGACCAAAACGATATCTGGTTCAGTCTGATTCATTTCGGGTCGATTAGAAATATGATAAACGACATTATTATATGTTATCCCTTGAGCATCTTTTTCAGAGCAACGCCCATAGAATCCATTTTCTTGTAATTTAATGTAATATGGGTCTTTAACAATACCAATCAACTGACCAGATAAATCAATTAATTTATACATATTGCCACCTCCCATCATACACAAAAAGCGCACATAATAGGCATTAGATATCGCTGATCGGTCCATTGGTATGCTGAATCACCCTGGATCAAATTATAAGATCTGTTTTGAGTGGCATCGTAAGTTGTGCTTTTGAACATAGCAGTTCTAGTCCAAATAGCAGATTTGCCGCTGGGAAACATGGAAGTGTTCAAAGAACCATTCGGCATCATTACAGTGGGATTAAATCCATTGCCTGATTTAAAGTAATCATACCGAGTTTCATATCCTTGGTTAACTTCAGTATATGGCATGACAACTGCTCTTACTTCCGCTTCGGAGACTAGGAACAGATAATCGGAATGCGCTTCACATTCATTCTTAGTTACACCACTCGAATCAGTTTTACGATTTTTAGAATATTTAGTAGTAGCTTTCATGACTGCTCGAAGATCAGACGGTAATGTCCCCATTAAGCTATAAGGTCTCGGATTACTGGGACCATACTCATCATCATTACTGAGGGTAAATGTACGCATTGTGCAACTGTTCCAGGTTATAGCGAGCAATTCTGTGGGCCACATACAAAATTGACATTGATACGATGTCCCGCTAGTGGATGCGATATTCTTGTTACATCCAGTCGTTGCTAAGGAAACGAGTTTTCCATTCTTTTTCCCAATACAAAACGTTATCTTATTATTACCTTCAACAGAAGGGTTATGATCAAAACCGAGAATAAATACATCAACATCCGTATCAAACGTATCAAAATTTCCGGTGCCGCCTTGAGGAACTCGACCACTGAGATGAATGGTTTTGGTATCTCCAACACTAAAATAATTAGCAGCTTGTCCAGAAGCGGAAATAGAACTTATCTGAGACCATGAGCAATCATTGAGTTCCCCTATTTTCTGGATAACATTAGCGGTGATGGAGATATTGCCGGTAACATTAGCGATGGAGATAATAGCTGTATTCGTTGGATTAGAAGTGATAATAGCAGTTTCACTAATATCCAACGAAGCCATCATAACCGTAATCGTTCCGAATTGATACTCAGAGGAATTCGTAACATTTAGAGTTGTCGAATAACTGGAACCTTCTCGAACACTTTCTGTTCTAGGATTGGCCGTCACACCACGTAAATTATAGCTTACACTATAAACATTGATCATAACAGCAGTAGCCGAAATTTCGATGTCACCATTAACATTCGAAATATAAATGGTTTTAGTCGAGGAGGTATATGCCGTTTGAGTAATATCGGTATTACCCATCTTGACAACTACGTCCTGCAGTTCATAGCCAGAAGGAACACTAAGAATTGCACTATAACTATAGCCTTCAATAACACTCGTAGAATCATTATTGATGGTAACATTACCAGTGAAATTTTTGGTTACATTATAGTAATTAATTTCTTCCACATGAACTGTACAACTATCACTTTTACCACCACATGTTGCAGTAACTGTAGCAGTACCTTCTGTTAGTGCCAAAACAGTTCCATTTTGAGCTACGCTAACAATTCCATCGGGTTCTACACTCCATACTACGGTTTTATCGTAAGCATTCTCCGGAAGAACAGTAGCCTTAAGTGTGGAACTCATGCCGACAGCAAGACTAAGCGAAGAAGCGTTCAAACTTACAGATGAAACAGCAACATTCCAAAGATTATAAATGACTTGATATGCGTCATTAAGACTTGGATGAATTTCAACCTGTTCAGCAAAATATGCTAAAATGGCATCTTTTTCAGCTCTACTCAATCCAGGTTCAATGGAAGCAATAGTGCTTTCTAATTCTGTAAATTTATCTCCAACAACTTTTGCATCGGCTGCATAATCAGGTAATGTTAACGTTTTATCAATGTTAACAGCGCCACCACCGCCGCCATTTTCGGAACAGAGTTCAAAGCCTTGAGCAATAGCTTCTCTCATGTCTCGACCATAAATGGCGCTTCGAATAGTGTTGATTATTGAAGTATAATTGGCCAAACGAATCACTCCTTTCATTAAGAATCGGTGACGTAAGACTTAACATTTCGACCAATATTATACGATCTTTCAGTCGTAGCGTTGTACTTAGATTGATACGAGGACAGGCGTTTCTTTTTACTCCCGAATGTAAATCTTTTACCAGCAGGATCATCTAAAGGCTCTACTAATTTTGTACACAAAAGAAGCAAATTAACGCCATGAGGTTCAGAAATAACCCTTGAGAATTTCATGAAATCCAATCGATCGATATTCACCCCAGAGTCTACTAAATCAACCGCATTCACTTCAATCTCTTCATATTCGCAATTCCCAACGTCAGTAAGAAGCGCTTGGGCGGCATCGTTCAAAGATTCCAAAGTAGAAGAAGAACCTTCGACAGAGCTTATGGTCTCTATTTGGCCATATTTCGAAATCAATTCGGAGTCCATTGCTGTTCCGACAATAGGTTTTGTAGAAGAAAATATCCACCAACCCTTTGTCTCATAGCCGAACACTCTAGCATAAGTTTTAACGTCTTCGTTCATGCTTTGAGTTATGTTGAGATCCAAAAGGTTTTTCCCAAACTCAATGGTTTGATTGGTAACCCTCTTCGATGCTAGACCAAACAAAACGTCGTCATCATAAAACCCACCGGAAGATTCGGATAAGGTTGGATCCCAGTTAAGAACCATTAACTTTAACACTCTCTTATACCCATGAGAATCATGCTCCCTATCGAGAATCAAATAAACATATCCATCAATTTTAGAAAGCATTCCACCTAAAACGCTGTTTTTAAGAAAGTCCCATGTGGTTACATAACGACTATCATCAACCTGAATATCAGGATTGATTGTCATGGCGTTTACTGCAAGAGCACCCAAGGCCTCTGCAAGTTGTTCGTCCTCGGTTAATCCATCAAGGTTATCAGCTTTTGCGGTTATGTATTTTCCATTAGAATCTATATCACAGCCACAAAAATTGTGAAATGCCCCAACAACGTTATACATATAAAGACCAGTCGGATTACCATCTTCGTCCTGTCTTTCGGATCGAATCCTCGTCCAATCTATTTCTCTGGTATCGTCATTAAGGTAAGCAAGTTCACCTTCACAATAAATGTGCTTGACTAATTCAAAATTAGTATCAATCTGCGTAATTCTACCTTGCCAAATTATCTCGTTATCGCGTTCTATCTCAATCGTACCAAGAATAAGTCGCAAAGAACTCCAGCACACGTTCGTTTTTGGTATATCGGCTTCGAAACTGCCAGCTTCGTTTGCTTCTCTTGTCAATATCGGTTCAACAAGATAATGCTCGTCATCCAGATTATCCGTATCATATATAAGTGTTCTTGTTACCCAGTTGTAATGATCCAAATATCCAAGGCCGCCAGAAGTTAATGTGCCATAATACACTTTATACGCCATCACAGCACCTCCTCTCCAGAGACACTATTGCCAATGACACCATTCTCGAAATCAAACGGGTCCCAAAGCCAATCACTTTCGTTAAAGACTATACGTTTCTTAAACGGATAAAGATCATATTTTAGACTAATCGTGGAATTCCTTTCATCGCTAGTCCATTTGTCGACCCATATCATTCCTTCATAATAAAAAGAAGGGTCATCGGAAAGAATGACCTTAGACCGATGACCCTGTAATGCTGCCATGATTGTCATATATGCTGTATGCCAACCATTCCATTTATTACTATCCACGTAAAAATCAATACTGCCAGTACGATTGTCATATACAGGACCCCCGGTAAGCGCCCAAGAAAGATCAATTTTTCCATGCCTACCAGGGACAATAACAAAACTTGTCCGTTCGGTAGGGGGAGAAATCACTGGGCGAGATTTGGGGATCAAATGCCAATCTTCCCAGGAGTCATAGTCATCAAATTTGACACTGTGTTTTCCCTCGTAGTAAAATATCATTCAATCACCCTCCTCTCCTGGCCCTAGCAGCTCTAACGCCAAGGGCCGAATCCATTTGACCGGAAATACCGCCAACCAATTTCTTAGAGTCGAGAACAACCTGCATATTTTCAATCGACTGCCCCATCATGACAACCCGATTGGAAAGCGCATCAATAGCCGCAACCACATCTGCACGAGTAGAATCCACAGGTTCTTTTCCATTTTGATTCTTCTGCACAGTCACTTCGCTCGCAAGTGCCGAAGAACGACTACCCCAAGCGTCGTCTTTGCCGTAACCAGCTGCGTTCGAGGAATACCAATTGGATGTGTCCTTTGGCGTGGAGAAATCGACGACAGGCGTAATCTCAGTAGCGAAACCATCGGTATTCGCAAGAGTATCGTGCATCATTTCGCTGACTCGCAAAGCAGAATCCATAGCACTCGAAGTCATATCGTCCATCGACGAAGTGACGGCGGAAGCACTATCTCGAATACCCTTTGCAAAGCCCTCATCGATGTAGCTACCAATCTTAATGAATTCCGTAGAAGGCGAATTGATGCCGAAGATTCCCTTTACAAAATCCACGGCACCGCCAAAGAGTCCTCCGATGAAGTCGGTAAATGCGTTCCAAGCGCTCTTAATCCCCTCAATAAGACCATTGATGATGTTCTTTCCAACGTCGATGAAACCTTGGATGAGATTATTGAAGAATTCGCCAATCTCGTCCCAGTTGCCAATCAAGAGAGCAATCGCGCCAATGATAGCACCGATAATCGCAATGATCGGGAGAAGCTCCGGAATTGCAAGCCCAATGCTGCCAAGCGCTGCGCCTACCGTTTCGACAACACCAGCAAGACCAGCCCCACCACCAATTATTCCGACGAGAGTAGAGATACCTTCTCCGATAGCCGTTAAGATGGTACCGTCAAAGATACTACTGAGAATAGCACCAATTTCAGGAAGACCATTTGTGATAGCGGTACCTAGGGTCGAAATGAGATTTTGACCCATGCTACTACCAAGGAACGACAAAATCGTGTTAAGACCACTCGCTAAAGCTCCGCCCGTATCGCCACTAAGAGCCGACGTTACGGTCGAAACTATGCCAGTGCCTATTTCAACACCTTCTTCGCTAAAAGCATCCCCAAAGACCTTTTCAAGATTCTGAGTTAGCTGCGGAGATTTGGCTGCTACCTGATCCCAGATTTTCTTGAACCCGCCATACACAGTAGACCAGTTATTAGATAGGGCGTAGGCAAGGCGCATTGTAATGCTCTTCGCTTCCTCATCCATATCAAAGCCATCAGCAAGGTCGGAAGCAAATTCAAGGAACGCCGACTGACTTGAAAGAAGATTCTGCCGTGCCTGGTAAATTTCTTCTTCGGTTGCATTGCTGCCTTCAGCTACCAGAGCATTGTACCTTTCTTGGTAAACATTCGTTCTGCGAAGCTGATCCGCCATATTACGAAGCGCAACGCCAACAGAAAGAACGCCATTGGCAGAACCCTGGTACTTTGCTCGCATCGCTTCAGGACTATTTTTTCCGTAAGTTTCTACAGCGTTTATATAGTCCTCAGAACGACTGGAGAGATCGCCATCATCGTAGATTTTCGCCAGCATATCAGTTCGAGACTGAAAATACTGACTTTCTCTATCGATGACGTTCATCATGTTGTCGAATTCTTCGAGCTGGGCTTCCCAAAGTTCGTTATTTTTCTTCTGATAGTCAAGCTGGGCTTCGAGAAGGTCGTTCTTCGCTTCCATTACACGAAGGTCACTCTCGCCATACTGCTCGAACAACGTCTGGTATTGCTTTTCGGCATAGGCAAGCTGATCTGCACTATTGGCAAGCTGATCGGTAATGTTTTCTACTTTTCGGCTGGTCTTCTCGGCGTCGGAAGCGCCAGGATTGGATTCAGTCCAAAGCTCGTATTCGGCGCTGATTCGATCAGACTCAAGCGACAAACGATTGAGAACTTCCTCGTAAAGATCAGAATACCGGTCGGCCTGAAGCTTTGCGAGTGCGTTCTTCTCCTCAAGCAAGGCCGCATAAGCTTCTTTTGCTTCCTCGGCATCGGCCCCAACCGCTTTGACCATATCGTCATATTTCGCCTGGGCAATTTCGACACGAGACGTCTGTGTCACAATTTCGGACTGAGTGTGCTCAAGTTTCTTTGCCAGAATTTCGTTTGCATCGGCTCCATTTTGATTTTCGGTCATCCAGAGCTCATACTCAGCGTCAGCAATTTCCTGCAAAGTCTTGTTCGCTTCGAGCTGCTCTTTGTATTTGTCTTCTACGAGTTCAGCAGGGGTTTTCTTTGTGGAGGAACCAGAGGAAGAACTAGAAAGAGCACTATCCACAGCACTAGAATATTCATCAGCTGCTTTCTTTGCGGCGTCAGACACAAGGCCAGTATCGCCGAGACCGAGGCTATCCCAGAAACCGGTTATAGCATCACCAGCGCCACCAAGAACATCAGATAATGCATCGCCTGCGCTGGATTTGCCTTTTCCGCCAAGAAGAATTTGATTGCGAGCATCTTCTTTAAGAGCGTCCTGATCGACGAGAGGATTGTCTTTGAGCTGCATATACTTTGTAGCCGCTTCCATACCAGCTTGAATTTGCTGGGGGATAAGTACGCCAAAGTGATATGCATTTTCGAGCAACCCGGAATCCAAAAGCGCATTGTTAATACCCTCAGCCATATCAGTCGCCGCGGTATTAGCATTCTCAGCTCCTTCCGAAATTCCTTCTGCCGTAGCGTCAGCAATTCCTTTACCAGCTTCTTTCGCAGTAGGAACACCAGTGTTAATTGCATTCGCAGCGGAATTTGCCATCGTGCTTGCCGCGGCCTCTACTCCAGGAGTTCCATTTTGAATTCCGAGCGCGTAACCCTCAGCTACATACTCACCATCTTGTTCAGTAACTTTCGAAGGAGAAGCGATATCGAAAAGTCGTCTAAAAGTGTAAAGAAGTTTTGTTCCGAAACTCTGTATAGCATCCCCAGCGGTTTCGTCTTCGTCAAAAGCTTTCGCATACCCTTGTGCGACATACTTGCCTGCCGCCTCGGCATCCCCTCGCCAAACAGCACCCATGTCGGAAATCATAGCGCCAATGCCAAACCAATCGTGGCCAAGCGTATGATCCCAAAGGAACTGCTTTGCTTTATCGATCAGCGACTCAATTGCAGGCCCAACGTAGGTCCAGAGTGCTCCTATACCAACTGCAAGATGCTCGCCAACCGATACTAAGACAACGCCAAGCGTATCAAGGATCGGGTCGATCGTCTGTGCAATTACGTTACAGAGCATCGTGATAAGAGCGATGAGAGCCTCACCAATGTCCGGTGCAGCACCAACAATCGCCTGACAAATAGGTCCTGCAAACATTGCGAGTACGCCAAGAGCAACGGAAGCAAGAGCCAAACTCGCGGCAGCGGCTGCAAAACTAAGGAACACTTTCGCAAGACCACTAAGCGCTGTACTTAGTGCAACCAGACCCGCTGCTATCGTTGGAATATTACCGACAATAGCTCCGACCCCGATCAAAGCGCCAAGAACAGCGACAACCGCAAGAGTTCCTCCCACGATAGTTCCGAAATCGAGTGTTCCGAACATCATGAAGGCAGCAGCAATCCCCATCATCGATAGCGATACTTTGCCAAGAGCAGATGCTGCCACTGTCAAACCGGGTCCAAGCGCGGTAAGAGATGTCAGAGCTATGACCAGTCCTCCGAGAGTAACCCCGAATACAACCAGTCCCTGTATTGCACTCAAAAAGTTAATACTGGCAAATCGCTCGATCACACCAGCTATCACTGTCAATGCAGCCGACATTGCAATAAGTCCAACAGAAGCAGAGAGCACTCCGCCCTGATTTAGACTCAGCGCTAAAGCGGCCACAGTCAACTCTGTAAGTCCTACTGCTACCAGCGATGCACCTTTAGCAAAATCAGCAAACTTAATCTTGGAATACTGCTTTATCGCTTGATAAAGGATGAGGAGCGAAGTTGCCATGGCTATCATGGCCGCGCCGGAGGTGAACTTAAGGCCCCGCATCGCTATCGAAACGGCGCTCATACCAGTTATGACAGCAGCGACACTTGCGACACCAGCGGCAAGATTCGAAGGTATGGCAGCGAGCTTCCCAATAGCACTTGCTACAATATAAAGCGACGTCGCAAAACCGACGAGCGCTAACCCGTTGAAAAGACCAAGACCAGAAAAATCAACTTTCCCGACGACATAAGTAAGCATCGAAAGAAGCGATAAAACTGTCAACAGACCGGAAACCAGGCCAGCGGGATTGATTGAAGCCAAAGAAGCCACCGCGCTTGCCATTATCTTAAGAGCACCACTAAGCGAAATAAGCATGACGGACGCAGTTAATATAACGCCTGCCTTGGTGCCGCTCATCATAGACGAGAGCTTTCCAACAGCTACCATCAATACCGTAAGTCCCGATACAGCTGCTGCAAATATCAAGACATTTGTAGCAAGATCCTCTTCACCAGACGGTTTAATTGCATTAACGAGTTCGGATATAGCATTCGCCAAAATCATTGCGCCGCCAGCTATGCTAACCATAACCGTTGCAAGGCCTACGAGTTTGCCGGTCGAAATATCAGCCAAAGATTTTCGGAACTGACTCATGGCCACAACAAGTGTTGCCGTCATTACGACAATCGCTCCAAGCCCAGCGGCCATATTTACAAGATCAATCTTCGACATAACATAAAGAGCACCAGATAAAGCAAGCATTGCTACTGCTACATACTGAATGCTCTTTATGGTATTCTGACGCTGCCAAGACTTAACGGCTCCAGAAATAGAATCAAATGCCCCAGCAATGGAGTCAAGAGCCTTGGTTACGGGGTCCTTGAACACGTCAGAGAGTTTCTTAGTCGACCCCGCAAGTTGGCCCACCATAACAGAAAGAAGACCGACGTCCAAAAGCGACAAAATTCTATAAATATCAAGACTTGTAGTAGATTCCAAAGATTCTATAGCGATATCTCGAAGCTTGATAAAAGGTTCCATTACTTTTTCAAGCATTGAGATAACTCTATTTGCACCTTCAGAAACCCCATCGCTAAACTCTTTGAATGCTTTACTTGCTGTTTTAGGAAGCTCTAAAATTGCATTTACTGCTTTCGGAATGAATTCAGTAATATTGATGCAAATATCACGTATAACATAAAAAGCAGCACCAACTGCTGTACTGAAAACAGTAAAAGCAGAAACGCCGCTTGTTGAAATCAGAGTAATGAGTTTTTCTAAAGAACTAACAACTTTATCAGAAAATCCAAAATCTTTGATGGATTTCGAAATAGAATCAAAATTTGCGGTTAAAGTTTTAATAGGAGTTTCAAATTCTGGGATTGTAAATTTAGAATCTATGGCTTCCGCGATAGTTACAAAAGCTTCTTTTACACTATCAACCTTACTCGCAGCTGCTTCGAACCCACCGCCAATTTTCGTAATACCTCTTGTGGCCTCTTCGACCATAGAAAGAAAATCGCCAATCGCCGAAGTAATCTCAAGGAATTGACCCGCAGCCCCCTGGATAACACCAAGATTGCCAACTGCTTTCACAGTATTACCGATGGATCGTGCAAGAGTAGTGATGATGTTAACACCAATCTTCGCGATACTAAAAAGCCCCTTGAATGTTCTACGAAGTTTGTCGGCCGTATCGTCGCTAATGATGAGATTAGAAGTAAGGTCACGGATGCTTTCTGTAATTTTATAAAGAGTCTCTGCCGTCATCGGAGGGAAAACTTCATCAAAGGCACCTTTGATTGTGCCCATAAGCTTCCCGAAAGAATCCATTACATTGTAAAGCGACTGAATAAGATTTTCTCGACCCGAAGGACGATTCATCTTTTCAATAAATTCATCAATGCTAATGGTTCCGTCCTGAACTTTTTCCTCTAATTCTGTAAACTGTTTTAGAATATCATTAACTTTTTCTCGACTAAGGCTCATGCTTTCAAGCTGCTCATCGCTCAACTTAGAAAGTTCGCTGGCTTCTTTTACAACTTGCAAAAGAGAACTTTCAAGCATATCAGCATTGAGCCAGCCGGATTTGAGCGTTTTCGAAAGACCACCAGCAGATTCAATTTCCTCGTCCGTAATGGCCCCGGATGCTTTACCGATTTTAGCAAGCATATCGGTAAGCAAATCAGAATAATCAGTAATACCCTGGTCAATAAACTGATTTAGACCGCTCTGTAACCCACCCTGCAAAAGCGCATTTCTTGCCTCGGCGCTTTGACTAATGACGGTCTGGAGTCTATCCGAGATTTCAGTCCAGAGTTCTTTTGCTTCCTCGAAGTCGCCGATAATGTACTCCCAGCTCTGAGTCCAGCCGGACTGCACAGCTTCTTTGAGAGTGTCAATCAGCTGGGTGAAAGTCTTAACTTTGGTAGCTGCGTCATTCGCAGTTTCACCCATTTTGATTATTGCGTCAATCTGGTCTTCGGTATAGCCGATTGCGCGCAGTTCCTCTTCGGAAAGGTCGCCTGTAAACTTCGCAAGCGTCTCAGTCAGGATACTCGCAGTGAGCCAGCCGTGCTGAAGCGTCTCTCGGAACGAACCTTCTTTAGCGATCATCTCGTCAATCGCGACGCCATGTACTCTCGCGGTCTCTTTGAGTGCATCCTGGAAGACCTGACCGCCCATACCAGCGTTAACCACCGAGTTCCAGTCCATAAGCTTGACTGTGCCAGCAGCCAGCGCCTGACTGAGCTGATACATCGCGGTGGATGCCTGCTGACTCGTCGAACCAGAGATGGCAGCAAGGTTTGCAATACCTTTGATAGCCTGCACCGAGGTATCCAGCTTAACACCAGCCGCTGTGAACGTGCCGATGTTGCGAGTCATCTCGGTAAAGTTATAGATGGTCATGTCGGCGTAACGATTCAGCTCATCAAGCGCCGCATTAACTTGCGCGAGATTCGTACCCTCTTTCTGAGTATTAGCGAGAATCGTCTGTACAGAGTTAATCTGCGTCTCGTACTCAGAAAGACCAGACTTCATAGGATCGATGGTGAGCGCTTTAGTAAGAGTCCATCCGAGCGTCATTGCTTTTGCTGTGATATTAGACAGCACCGTCCCAGCCACTACATCAAGCGCTTTGAACCGGTAATAAACCTCATTTGCACCATCGCTGACCGGTTCAAGGTTTACATTTTTAGCCGCCTTGGTTATCCCAGAAAAGCTATCGCCCACGTCATCGAACTTAAGCGCGGCTTTTAGTTTTTCGATCGTACTAAGGCTTTGTTTTGTGTTTCTTTCGAATTGCGCATTATTGAATTGCATTTCAACAACGCGCTGATCTACTTCACGGCTCATTTATGCATCACCTCTCCCCACGCCCTTTCGGCAATCCGATCAAATATCGGTTTCATTGCCGGATTTATATAATCAATTCCCTCAACATAGCCACCGTTTCTTGTGCCATGCCCGTATTGTAATATCACCGCAATGGGGACCCCGTTAACAATATTGGAATTAGACCAAACAATCGCGATCCTGTCGTTCGAACGTTCGATTTTATAATACCAACTGTTAGCGGTGGTCCCCGTGTTTTTCGGTGTGGCTTCTCGGAGAGCCTCAACGCCTTCTTTTGCGTATCGCTCTAATATTTGGTTAATATTGAGCCGAGAAGCTTTCCTTAAGAATGTTTCGCTATTCCGAAAATTTCCTTTTTGTCGAAACACAATAATTTTCGGCACTCAAATCACCCCTTCGTGCCAAGTTTTCTCTTTCTAGCAGCATTTTGCGCACGCTGCCACTCACGCTGATCTCGCTTTGACATCTTGTCGGAAGGGTTCATACGCTCTTGGCAAACTTTAATGAGTGTCAAGAGATGATTTAAGTGTCGTTTTTCAAATTCGAGTGGAATATTGCATTCAAACATAGCAGCATAAAACACTTCTGCCGTTTGAATGTTTTTCTTTTGTGCCCATTTCGGGACGTTTTTACCTTGATTCTGCTTTTTATGCAGATCATAAATTTTGGTTGCTGTGGCCGGATCGTCGATATATTGTGAAATGTCCTTCATATTTTCTTTGGTAAGGCGGTAATACACATTCGGATCGGCATTCTTCGAAACTGTCATACAGCGAACGTAATCAATCTTTTCTTCGTCCGTCTTATCTTCAGAAAAATATGGTTTGTGCCACTTACTTTCCCACTTAGCCAAAGAGAGCAACGAATGCTCAAGTTTCAAAGTCACTGGACTCGAAAGCGAGACAAATTCCTCTTTTTCAGGATTCCAACCCTCATCTCCAGGAATCGTTATGGTAAGCATTCATATCCTCCTTGGCGAAATATCTTAGCTTCGTGCAGGCAGAGCGACGGGAGCCTTATTCTTCTCCTTCGGCACAATACCGTTAAAGAAGGCACTGGCTTTGTCAGCATCCTGTACCAGCTCCATGTAAATATCACTGAATGCCTGAGTAGACATAAAGTCCTCGCGCACTGCGTCGTTCTTCACAAAGCGCCGACCATCCGCGCTCTTCACGCCATACGCGGCCAGGATCAACTTCTTAAACAGCTCGATCAGCTCCACCTGGCTCTTCGCTGCGACGGCCTTATTGATGAAATTACCAAGGCCACCCTCGGTAGAAAGCTCCATCTCGGCAATCTCCTGCTCGGTCAGATTGAAAAAGAAGTCTTCGGTGCGCTCATTGCCATCGAAATCGATGTAGGTAACGGTTTTCTTCAGCATTGCTGTTTCTCCTTTCAATATAAAAAATAAAGAGGGTCTGCCTCCGTTTAAGAAAACAGACCCTCTTCGAACAACCTTCGGAGTATCCTCACTCCATTTTGATTTTGGGATTAACCGCCGACGCTAGAAGTCATCATGCTGATAACTTCGTCGGGAAGAACCAGAGTCGGCTCCGCGCTCTCGCTGCCATACAGCTTCTTCTCCAGCGCAGCCAGCTTACCGGCATCAGCTTTGGTCGAGTCGATGGTGACACAACCAGTAGGCTTATGGCCAGTGACATTGACAGGGTTCGACTCGCACTCCCAAGAGAAGGTGATAGCGTCGGGAGAATCGTTGATGGTGGTGTACGCACGCTCGGAAGGCGATGCGGTCAGACCATAAGCAATGTGCAGCTTATAGCCCTTGTTCGAGGTGGTGTCATCACCGATAGTGGTCACCCAAGAGAAGCCGAACATGACACGATCCTGCTGGCCAATCTGAACGCCGGTCGCAACCTCAGCAGAACCATCACACTGGCCCCACTCATCAGGATAGGTGTAAGCCTCGATGGTAATGCCGTAGTCCTCAGCAGAACGCATCGAAGCGTACTTGATGTCATCGGCATACAGGTCAGTCGCCTCCGCACCAGAGGGAGACTCGGTAACAGCGGTCAGGCCGTTCCAAGCAACACCAGTGCCATAGCTATTCTCTTCAAGGTCATAAGGGTACAGAACGCCCTTTTTGGTACCCATCTCAAATTCACGGGTACCGGTAGCATCCCAAACAAGAGCTGCCATAGATTTACCTCCTTCATACATAAATTGTAAATGTATCGTGATTGAGGTTATCTGCCTTGTAATGCCGACCATATCGACACCGAGGCAGGTTCGCAACGGCATATACCAAAAGCGAATCGGGATTTTCATCAATCACGGTCACATCGTAAAACGTGTGTTGAGCATACGGCCGGTCATCAGCCGGAGTATTCTCAATGTCGCTACGCTCATAACGAATTGCGGGATACTTCATGAGAAGATTTGCCGGTGGCTGAAAATATACATTCTCTAGCCCCACCATCTCCCGCATCACTTTGCGTAAGGTTCTGTCTAGTTCAAGTCGTTTATCAGCCATTCCAAAGCCCTCCAAGCGTCAGGGTAAGTCGTGGATGTTCGACCTGAACGTCCGTTACTTTCCACTTTGCACCGCAAAACGTCGCGTATTTCATGGAGTAAAAGTGATTCATGGCGTATGGGTCTGCGACAATAGAAAGCTGATTTTGAACAGAAATATCATCATTCACCTTGTCGGCTGTGACTAGACGGCGATTATTTTTCACTACGTCCCCATAATACTTCCGTTCGATGAATTCTTCTTTGTATACACTTGGGGCTGTTTCTTTGGTTTCATCTACAAAACCAATTACCCCTGCCCATTTTGCCATGAGTCACTCCTCCATTTTGATTTTCTCACTCCTCGCTCTTCGGCTCGGTAGCCAAGGTCCAGGTCTTACCAGCCGGAGTCGAAGCACCGTCGACAGTCTTATAGCTGTCCTTGACAAAGCTCACGACCACGTTGTAGTTGGTGCCGTCAAAGATAACCAGGGTGCCGAACATAGCGGCGTTATAAACGTCGTCGGAGTTCAGTACCTTCTGGAATGCGGCATCGCCATAGAGCTTCGAGTCGGTGGTATCGCCATAGGCCATATACTTACGGACATGGACATCCTTGCCCTTCTCATAAACGGCCTCGGCCTGCGGGGTCTTCTCCTCGCGATAAGTGTCCAGAGTTTCTTTCCAACCCATTAGTTAGTACCTCCTAACTTTCTTTGTATGAAAAATCAGGTGCCGACCTTGTACTCGACCGAGATAGCCGAGAACGGAACAGTCAGAGCACCAGAGCACCGAGTCTCGATCAGGTACTTCTGCTGGTTGTAGTCAATGTCGAAGTCATCGAACATGTTCACAGCACCGCCCTTATCGGCACCAACGGTATAGTCGGCCAGGTTGACGATCAGACCGACGAAATCGCCGCCCTTGGGACCAGTGTAACCCTCGAGCTGAGGAACAGTGACGATATTGCGAACACGCAGCTTACGAGCAAGAGCCGCCTCATCAGCGTACAGGGTGTGGCCAATATCATCCTCAAGCAGCAACATGTCAGCCAGGGTGTCCTCACTCGTGAACAGAGTCGGAATGCCGCTGCCCTTGTAGTCCTTGCGGCTCTTGATGATGGCACGAATGGCCTTCTTGGCCTTAGTGTCGGCATCATCACCGGAAGCCACATCGACCTGAAGCTTGATGGTGAACAGATCCTCATCGGAGATGATGGGCCGGATGCAGTTCTCGTCGATCTTGTCGTCGGAAGAAGACAGCCGACCGTCGCCAATCAGAATTGCCCGAGCGATTTCCTCGTCGAGCTTGTAGCGCATCTCCTGCTTCAGCCAGGCAATAACATCAAACTCGGTAATGTCGATGATGTCATCGCGATCCATCCGCTGCTTCTTGTAAACGGTGGTCGGCGCAGTCGAGCGCTTCAGCAGACTGAACACCTGCTCCTTCTTGAAGTTGCCCTTGATGTAACCCTTGGCCCGAGCATCATCCTCGGTCAGGTCTGCGAAGGTAGTGCGGAACCGGCTGAACGGAGTATGGTGAACGCCGTTTATAACAGTACGAACCCAAGACTGGTCGTTATCCAGAATCTTGGGAGGAGTGTTCAGTTCACGCTCATCAGGGAACAGCCAATCCAGCTGATCAATACCATGGGCCAGGAACGAATCCTTCATGCTGCCATAGCGCTTAGAATCGGCGATTGCCGCCTTGATATCAGCCGCGTGCTGGAGGCTGTTGTCGGGGGTATCGCCTTCGAAAACATTGTGCTTCACAGAATCATCCTCCTCACTAGACTCAGACTTTTTGTCTTCGCCTTTCTTTGCATCTTCGATAGCCTGACCAACAAGGAAATTACAAACGTCTTTCTGTTCGTCGGTCATACTGTCATAGACTTCCTTAACAGTTTTGCCTTCTTTCTTCTCTTCGGCCACTTTTGCACCCTCCTCTTTGGTATCAGTGCCAGTTTCTTTCCCCTCTTCGGTATGATACAGCTCAAGGTCGTCATCGTTATAGATAAACGCCTCGCCGTCTGCATCTTCCGAATGAACCACGATATCATCAATGAGCGCCCCAGGATTTGCACCCGAAAGGACAAGGCTCACTTCCCGAATATTCCCATGAAGAACATCTCTTGCGGCTGACTGCTTAAGCCCATTTGCATAGATCGACAGGTTGGTAATATCTCTGCTCTCTACACACTGTTTAGCAATCTGCCCCGAAGGCGTATCATTGAAATATCCATAACAGCGAACCCCTTCCGGAGTATTCTTGAGCAGTGCATGGCCCAGAACATCCTCGGGATCGTCATGATTGTGGTTCCAAACAAGGGGGACTTTTTTACCATCGCAATCAGCGAAGGCATCCTTACGAATTATTCGGCCATCGGCACAGCGAAGATCGTTCTTCGTAGCCCAACCAGCAAAATCATACGGTCTATTCGTTGCTACTGCTTCCATTTTGATTTTCAGCCCCTCCTTCCCTCTCTTCAGTCAAAAATTTTTCATTTTGTTCTTTCCCAGCCGTCATCGTAATACGCTGATTATCGGACTGGTTAAGATTCTTATTACGAAGTTCATCCGCAGCTGGATCTTTCGAAGGCTTGAGACCAACAAATTGCCGCATCTCGTTCGACGAAATAATCTCATTACGGGTAAACTTATCCGCAACTTCGGCAAGTGTGTTAATCGGGACAAGCTTAAACGGATCACGGAAGAACACGATCGACTGACGCTGACTTCTAGCTGTCTTTGTAAGAAACTTTCGCTTGAATTCATCGACAATCGCCGAGACAATTGGTTCAATCGTCCTACTATAGTAATTCGTCATGGCCGATTCGTCTGCTGTACCGTTCATGATCTCTTGCGTAAGACCAAGTTGCGCATACATCATATTTGTGAGGTACTCAACTTGCTTTAAGAGATTGTTTTCAAGGCTACGGTTAAGCTGCACAATCCGCTCTGTACCATCGGCATACGCGATGCCGTACTTGGAACTTGAGAGTTGTCTTTCGATTTCGGCTCTTCGCTGTTCGGCCTGTTGACGCCGTGCTTCGCTCTTGATGACATAGGGGAGCTGGATAATCAAATCGAGTTTTCCAGAACCCGTCTGTTCGTCCACTACGTCCAAAAGGTTAAGTTTTCGAATAAGACGCTGCATGGTACTGTTCGTCTCATTCATAACAGCATAAAAAGGATTTTCGATAATGGCCACCATCTTTTTAGGCAGCACGATCTCCTCCTTATAGCCTTTTGTTTCGTTATAAAGCTTCACTCTAACTGCTTTTGGGAACCACTCGGTGATCTGCCCAACTCGCATCGAGTAAATTTCATACGAAGCATTGGTCCTCGGGTCCACATCGGTCCAAGTTGGAACTACGGCCACAACGCCTTCGTCAAGCATCGACATCACAATATCCTGCACGAGAGCGCGCCCTGTCTGATCCACATTACCGGAAAGATTCAGACAAGAATTAAGGCCCGATTCGATGGTCTCATCGTAGCGACCATTTTCGTCGAACCTTACATGCTGTATTGAGATAGATGATGCGTCTGTTGCGATGCGGTTATAAACTGCCGAAACAATCGTTCGATCCGTCTGGCCACCAAGCCGCTGATAATACGGCCGATAGCTATAGCCCCCTCCGTAATAGGACCTCGGAGGGTCTCGGTTAAAAAATGCGTTCCAGGCGCTTTTAACCCTGGAAGTGAAATTCAATTCCATTTTGATTTTCCTCCAAGGTTAATCGTCTTTCTTTTTGTCATCTTTCTGACCACCCATAGAACCAGTGGCCATTGCTTTGGCAAGATCAGGATTCCCAAGTGCCTTCTTGACAAAAGTGCTACCCGCATAAAGCATTGCGCCTTTTGTCATTGTAGTAAGAGCCTGTTCACCCGCATTGCGAAGGACTTTACTCACCATACTCTGTCCTTGCTGCTGTGTATTCTGCGGCGATGGAGGATTATAATAGCGTTCCTCAGCGTCAAGCAAATCGCGAAGCTGCCGCTCACTCTGCTTGCGGTTCACAATAGTGCGAAGTTCCTCATCGGAAAGGTCACTGATAGACTGACGGCGATTTTTCGCAGGAGGAGAACTTTGAGCCTGCTTCTGAGCATTATCGCTCCCACCATCGTCGGTGTACCGTTTCTTTCCGGCAGGAGTAAGAGTACCATCTTTGTTCTGATACCGACGTACTCCCCACTTCATGCCTTTGATGCCCCAGTGATAAAGTTCGGAGGTGCTGATATATTGCCACACTTTATCACCTCATTTCTTATCAATCTCTTCGATTATTTCATCGCCTATATCGGAGATAAACTTACTCACTTTCTTGCGACCGTTCTCAAGTCTAGATGTCACGGCCGCAGCAATGCCAGCAGAACTTGCGGCACCGGCAGCTCCAAGGCCAAGCGCAGCTGCCACTTCTCCAGCGGATACATAATATGCGCCAAGTGCTGCCGAAACCCCGGCCCCACCTAAGATCAAAGACCCAGCACCAGCGATGACCGCTGCTGTAAGAACTTTGGCTTCTTTTTTGTAATAGGAACGAGTTTCTTCCATAGTCCTTACGGCAACGTCGGATTTAACCCGTTCTTTGGCCTCTTTCTTGCTACCCCCGACGCCCTCAACATACTGATTAGCGTCTTCTTTGACTAGGTCCTTTCTAAACTGACGATTCCCAGTATCACGAGCCGTCTTATAATATCTAAGACGCCCCTTTGCCGTGAGAGTACCGTCAGCATACTGAAACCTGCGAACTCCCCATTTTTGACCTTTGATTCCATGATGATAAAGTTCATCACTTCTCATAGGGCCATAGTTATACTGCCAAATCTCCATAGAATCTCTCCTCTCTACTCCATTTTGATTTTACCGAAGATCAATTCCTTCGATTTTGGCCCGAGTCTCAAGATCGATCATGTACATTCTCATATGATGAAGCTGGCGACTGAGTAATGTACGAGAACAAGACGGTTCGAACTCAAGAGTTCCTTCGTCCCATTTAGTAATCATGAGAGCGAGCTTGTCATATCGAAGTTTCAGCTGATAATATTCAGCCTTGAAACGCTCTTTATAATCAGAACTCGTCATCATTTCGATGGTGTCCTTAAGTTCCATAACTTTCACCTCACTCAAACGCTTCTCTTGTTAGCTTCCATGCGACATAAGCATCCATCATAGCGGCTACCGCGTCAATCTTTTCGTCATACCGAAGTTTCAAGAGTTTGCGGTTACCGTTCGTGTCTTCCTGTACAATACAGTTACCCATGGTAAACTGCATAAGACCTTCGTCAAAGATAAGTTTTCTTTGTGCAGAAAGCTTTTTGAGTTCGCCCAAAGGAACACTCTCAGTTCTCGCACCCTGAATAACCTTCACGACACCAAATTGTCCATTCTCGGTACACCAGCGATCAATAAAGTCTTTTGCGTTATATGGGTCATACCCAACACAGCGCACATCGTACTGATTCCCTTCGATAAACGCATCGAGATCATCATACACATCCATCATATCGAGAACCGTTCCGGGCATTACAACAAGCGTTCCTTCATCTATGAACTGCATGTACTTTTCTCGGAGAGCAGCTGTGAGCTTCGAAAGCGTAAACTCAGAAATATAGTTTCGAGTCTTTACGCCAAACACATCGGGCCCAAGCGGAAAGAGGAACGTAAATGCGCAAAAGTCATCTCCCTGGGAAAGGTCACAACCCATAGAGCACGGCATCTGCCAGAAGCTTCTATGCGGATGCGGCAGCGTTTCTTCGTAAGGAAAGAAGTAGGTGTATCCTTCGAGAGGAATACCAAAACGCTTTGCCAGGATGTCATTGCGCGTGGCCGGAGCTTGTTCGGCGCGTTCCACATCAAGTTGATAGGTTTCGTAGCTTACGGTCTTTCCGAGGTTAGGATTTGCTTTAAGCCACATCTCGGGCTTTGCCACTTCGTCAATAGAGTCAAGCTTATAGTACCAAATGGACACATGAGGATTGATGTAATCTCCCTTCAGAATGCTCATGAGTTCCATTTTGATTGTATCACCGACGCCATTTCGAACAGTACCCTCGGAAGATACGGCTAGGATAAGGTAATCGTCGATCTTTGCTGCGCCCTGCTCAATAGCTCCAATCGGGTCTTCTCTTATTTCACAAGAAAGCCATTCATCCACCGTCGCACATTTCACTCGCAAACCCTGAAGCTTTGAAATCTCCATGGGGCGCACTTCCAAAAGGGAGTTTGTAAGAAAGTTCTGAATGCCCTTTTTGGTACTTGCGAGTTTCTTGCGATTGGCAATATTGCCGGTGGTATTTTGTAAGGAGCCATCGGTCAAAAACGTAAAAAGAGGCCCCCTCGAGCGGACAATGGCAGTTGAAAAAGCACTCATGACTTCTTCTGCCTGTCGCATCGTGGGGGCCGTTGTGATCTGATGTGTGGTGGAAGTATCGACATTGAGAAAGTATGCCTGGATAAAGGTCTCATAAAGACTCTTTGCTGCGCTTCGGGCGACGATAAGATACTGTTTGTTGACCAGACGCTTTTTCGTTCGTCTTGTCTCGAAGTGGCCGCCATAGCCATCTTCATTGGGGACCCAAACGCTTCGATCCACAAAGTAAAACCAGCAAAATATCTGTTCGGCCCAGAGCTTGAAAGTATCGAGGAGCTGTACATCCGAACCATCGGTAAGGGTCATTTCTTTTTCGCAGAAAGCCACAAACCCATCCATTGCTCGGTCATCATAGTAAACTCCTGGATTTGCAATGAGATCGTCAATGCGATTCATCTCCATAGATACTTCTCGGCAGACCGGAATTTCTCCTCGCATAACGGCATCTCGGAACTGACCGTAATATTTCGGAGTGGCGGTGTTAGAAAGAGCCATTTGTATTACTCAGTGGCCAAATTTTCGAACCCGCTTTCGATCAGAATTTCTTTAACTCGATCCTTCAAAAGACGAGGAACATCCTCAAAGGTTTTCTTACTGAGCATAATCTGCTGTGCCCAAAGCATTGCAATCATAAATATTACCTCCTATTTTATTCGTATACGATACTAGAAAGTTCAAGAATGCATTGTGTCAGCATGTCATTTGCGCTTTCTAGTTCCGTAATTCGTTCGGCCTCAGTTTTTTCTTTCGGTTCCGTCCAATTCATGTATTTCGACGGATTAGCTTGCACATCGGAAACATCGATTTTATCAGAAGTGGTGACGATCTGTTTATAATCACATTCCCAATAAGCCTCCGATGTTTCTAAATCTAAATTCCAATCTCCATTTTGACAAATGAAAATATAGACTTTGCCATCCCGATATGTTACCGAAACATTGGGCTGCTCTTTATCGAATCTTGCTCGCATTACTTATCAACCTCCTAGCTCGTCGAGCACTGCCATATACATGATATCGTTTAGCAAACTTTAGGCTATCGGTGTGCAGTATATGACCTTTATAACTGTTGCATTTTCGAGCTAGGCGAACACTATTACGATATTTTCGTGCTCGCTTATAGGCTCTTCGTATCCGTAAAAATACCCTTCTTCTAATTGTGATATGAGTTTTATATATTCTAAAACCCATAATGTCGATAAAACGTTTATCATCTAGTTTTGTTACACTCCAAAAAGGCTTTATACTTAGACCCAACGTTTTATCTATAAATTCAACAATTCTTTTACTAGCTTCTAAAAGCATCTTTGAATTCGACCCAATTAAAAGAATGTCATCCATATAAATCAATAAATGTTTTACCATTGGAATTTTCTTCCCACGTCGCTCGAAAAACAAATTCTCTTTTACTTTGTGATAAAGAAAACTCATATAAAAATTACATAAGTATTGACTAAGATAGCTTCCAATCGAAAGTCCATCTGTCATGCTCTTTACAAGTTCGTCAACTAACCAAATTAAATTATCATTTGCTAAATATTTATGAACCAGAGAAAGTAACTTGTCATGGGAAATACTAGGAAAACATTTCTTAATATCCATTTTGACAAAATAATTACTATCTTTTTCTTTAAGCCATTTCTTAATATGCTTTACACCCCAAATAGGTCCTCTTCCAGGAATACTAGCGCATTGAAATTCTCCGATGCGTCCAAGCATATCTCGCATTCCGTAAACAGCCACGTAATCACAAAATTGCTGCTTGATGTTCTGTATTCCAATCCATCGTTCTTTATGGGAGGAACTATCAATTTTCTTCCTATACCACGTAGGCGGAAGTTCGAGTTTTCTCGTAGCGAGTTCTTTTCGTAATGAAATAGACGCTTTCTCTATGAGAAACTTTCTATTAGTTGCAGCTATTTGTCTAAATTTAGCCTTGCTTATTTTCAAAAGGGAACAAAAATAAATGCATACATCTTTTCGCTTCCATTTCTTTCTTAAGCAATCGGCTATGCAAATTTCAATAAAATCCAAATCTAAAATATTAACATTTTTAGCGTATCGTTTCATGCGATTGTTTGCTATACAGGGCTTTCATCCTCAAATTACTAACCCCGTCCTTTCTTATAGCTATTTTCGGTATATCAACCGAGGAATTCATGCAGTATGAATTACAGCTTTTCGCTGCGAAAGGTAGAACAATATAAAATATAGCATCGCAAACATTCGGCGGCCAAGTAGTTCCAGTTCGCGTTCGTCAAGCCGTTCCTGCAATTCAGATAAGACGAACCGGCATTCGAGCCATTCCTGAGATTACCGCAGTTCTACCAGTCCCTAAAAATTCTAGGGGCGCTGCCCCTCTGTCGCAAGCGACATTCACCCCCATAAAGGTTCAATCGGCGGCCAAGTAGCTCCAGCCCGCGCTCGTCAAGCCGAGCCAGCAATGCAGACAAGACGAACCGGCATTCGAGCCACTCCAGAGATCACCGCCTAACAAAACTTCTCTCGTCGAATTATTCGAAATAGCACCGCCAGCGTAAGCTCTATCGCCTACACCAGTATTGCTTCCGCTACCAAGAGAACAAGGATAAGTAATGCAATGTTCGCTATTAAACTTTATATCACCAATCCAATAATCCTGGTTGGTTGCATCTTCTAAATCATAAGTGTAAACATCACCTAGATAATCATACCCATCAAGGATATCATTTAGATCAATCTTTCTTTCCGCGTCTAACGATTTTGTAGCATAAACCCTTTTTACGTTATTTTCTAAGACCACCATGACTGTATCCGAAGGTATAAAATAGCCACCAACTGCGTATTCGCATCCTTGAATTCTGTATGGATAGTTACCATTATTTACAATTTGACCATCATGATGATCTTTTACATTATCCGTCATTCCAGAAACCCAATGCATAGAACTAAGTGTAATCGGAACAACTTTCCCGCTAGAATATTCATATTGAGAAGTCGTGAAAGGATCACAATCTAAATAAACAGCTTTATTTCCATCGTCCATGTCTTCTATTCGAAGGACTTTGGCTTCATCAGCATATTCATGCATTGTGTCAAGACCGCGATCGATTGAATCCAACTCATTTCCATATCCAACCGAAACATAGCTGCCGACAATTATGTTTGCTGCTTGAGAACTCGTCAACGGGAAATATGTATCGACTTCGGAACGTTCCACAGCCGCGGAATATTGAAAATTATATAAATTGCAACCTTGAAATACATCTTGGCTAGATTTTCTTGCATATTTAATCCATGTAAAAACAATTTGCCATGTATTTCTCTCCTGAGCCGCCCCAAAATACCCAGAACCTTTCGTTCCATAATTCGTAATCATATTTGTATACGATTGCTTACGAGCAGGAATGAGCCCAGGCTGAGAGCGAAGTAAACCATCACTGGCGATTCCGCTAAAATATGTTGAATGAATCACATATGGATATGTGATCCCGTTACTAACCGCGGTACACCAAGGAAGGAAACCTTCCCGAGGGCTATCCGTGATACTCAAAATATCGTATTCACTATTGCTATCGTCATACTTGATGTATGGAGTCATTTGAATCGTTCCAACGTCTACTGCTCCTGTGGTAGTAAATCCATCGGTAATAAATTCAATAGCCGTAGGTCGAGCATGTCCAAATTCATCCCGAACATAATTACACCGATACCATCTAAACAATGGAATATCAGCATAATCGTCTTGACCTTCTACCATATCTGTACTTGTTTCACAAACAAGTCCTTCGTTGTCGTCAAGTTTCTCCCCAATCGTAGTCTGATTTGAAGCAAATTTTGGCATTTTTGTAGTATAAACTTTTCCTGTCCTAGGAAGACGGAAAAGACCGTTTATCGCTAGATCAATAGCGCTTGCTGATGGAATGCCAAAATTCAAAACCGCGTCATTCACCGTGCCGGAATTCGTAACCGTCGGAGTTGCTCCGGCATCTAAACCAACGACATCACCAATAGTTATAGTTGCAGCGTCGCCTTTAAGCTCGCCATCCGCAAGTTTCTCTTCCACTTGCTGTAATGTTGCAGCAGCACTACTAGCGCTTCCGGCTGCGGCAGAGGCAGAAGATGCAGCATTGGTTTCACTGGTCTTTGCGTTGGTTTCAGAGGTTTTCGCTGCCGATGCGGAAGAGGAAGCTGCTGTCTCACTCGACTTAGCAGCGGAAGCAGACCCAGCGGCATTCGTCGCGGACTGCTCAGCACTACTAGCGCTTCCGGCTGCGGCAGAGGCAGAAGATGCAGCATTGGTTTCACTGGTCTTTGCGTTGGTTTCAGAGGTTTTCGCTGCCGATGCGGAAGAGGAAGCTGCTGTCTCACTCGACTTAGCAGCGGAAGCAGACCCAGCGGCATTCGTCGCGGACTGCTCAGCACTACTAGCGCTTCCGGCTGCGGCAGAGGCAGAAGATGCAGCGGCTTCTCTAGCGATATCGTTTGCCTCAACCCATTCCCTTTCCGTTCCTTCGAATCCATATTTTACAGCTATAGCATATGCGCTATACGCACCGATTTCTTTCTTATTCGCCATATACCGCCATTAACACTCCTTTCCCGTCATCTTCTAGTGTCACATCCGTTAAAGAATTGCTTCTAATGAGATATAAAATCCCACTATTGTTTTCGTCATCTAAATACATCCATCCTTTATCTTCTAAATCTTGACTCGCAAGTTCTGCACTTTTTTTTGCGTCTTCGGCATATTTTTGCGACTCCTCTGCGCTCTTAAAAGAATCATCACTATATTTTTTAGAATCTTCAGAATACGTTCGAGAAGATGTGGCACACTCGCACGATTTCTTTAAACTCTCTAAAGCTAAATCAGCATTTTTCTCGGCTTTCTCCGCATAATTTTTTACTGCATCGACGAACTGCTGAAAAGAACTTTCACCAGGCTCTGGATCGGTCTCGCTGTCGATACCGCTATTTTCACTCACACGATACGGAATATCAGCGCTCGTAATGGTCTTATACCCGTCCGTGCCCTCGATTGTCAACTTACCCTTACCCGGCATCGAGGTAACCATAGCCGGAATGTTCACGATGTTATTCTGGGCAAGTACCGGATCCACATCGTAAATATCAGCTTCAGGATGGAAGTGAACGCGGATGTAAAGGTCTTCCCACTCCTTGCTTCGGATAAACTTTACAGAATACATATGAGCATTCTTAGAATATCCAAAGCGAAGTTCAAGATTTACACCCGTCCCGCCAATTTGAGCGGAACCATCGTCAAAAAGTTGTACGGTAAATTCTTGCATAGATTCCGCCCTTTCTTTTGAGATTCACTTTAGCTAAAAGCATCGGAGATTTCGAGCTGATTACCTCGACTCTTATCGCAAAGAACATTCAGCCTCCATTCAAGTTCATTGCACATATTCTGAAGAGCTTGCATTGTGGCAGAACTCGTCGGAGGATCGAAAAGCATCCTGACCTTACAGCCCATATAACTCTTCACAGCCTCCATCATTTCCCCTTCGGGAATGAAATCAGACCATGTCGCCGAGCCGTCCGTGATAAAAAACCCTTTGCTCGGGCCTACGCCGAGCTGCGTAAGAATCGTGAAAACACTATTGATGTGAAGGATAATATCAAGATCGAATTCCGTATTCTCCTCGGCAATCCCAAGGAGCTTTTTTGTGGTATTGAGGATACTGTCAGTCATAAAACTCCTTTCCGCCAAGGGCATGTATCAAAAGGTGTCCGATCTGAAAAATCCGGAAGAAGGCTTTTCTTTGATCCTTCGTGACCATAATGAATGATGTTATGTGTTTTGAAAGTCACACAAACAACATTCTCCGGATCAAATAAGTTATCGCTATGCTGCAAAATATCTTCTTTTGTGAGGGGATTTAAGTGATGGATAAATATTTTAGGCCGAATTTTCCGACCGTTACCAATATTCCAATCGCTTATCGGAAAGTCAGGATGAGCCAAATCGCAGCCTCTATCTCTAGTAATGATAAAATCTCTAAAGTCTCTCCATTCTTTCGATATGTAAAAATCTTGATTGAGATAACGATCAACACCAAACGTATCTTCCCCAACTCGTCCGTAAAGCATGAGATAACGAAGTCTATCGTTAAAACTTGCAATTCGTACAAGCTCGGAATATTTTCTCTTAGGCATCTTTACTTCCTTTCTTTTGTGGTAAAATAGAATCAGTTCCTACACTATTTAGATCGGATGTATCACAATGCCCAGAGAAAAACGAATTGAACGAGTTTACACTAGAAAAGCCGCAAAACTTGACGAAAAAGTAAAGGCGCTTGAGGAAACCCTCGAAGCTGAACGTGAAGCGGCTTACAAAGAACAGCTTAAAGAAGAACGAAAAGCTAAGAAAAATCAAGCGGCCCAAAGACAAAAAGATCTTCTAAAAGCAGCCGAGAATTCCGGAAAATCGATCGACGAACTTATTGAGATAATCAACAACGCATAAAGTCAAACGCCTGGTAGAGTATATGCTCTATCGGGCGTTTTTCTATCTCATAAAATATCGTCATTTCCACGCCCAGAATATTCTTTCATGGCAGCGATGGCTTGGGCAAACATTTCGTCGTTATGTGCCTGAGCCTTCAATGCTTCTGTCTTTGCTTTGAGAAGCATGTTCTCGGATTCCAGCTTTTCTCGCTCGAGACGAGCCTTACTATCTGCAAGCTTCAGATAATGGCAAAGAACAGCACTGGATGCAGTACCTTCTCGAAGCTGCTTTTCGGCCAAATCCACAGCGTAAGAGATCATCTGATTCTCTCTTGCTTCTGGCGTCAACGCGGGCCTTCCGACCCTTCCGCCGGACGAACCCCTCGTTGTTTTCATATGGTTTTGCTCCTTTCTGTTTGAGATTCTTTTATGTTCCGGTGATTTCTAAAAGAGTTTATGAGATGTTTGCAAATGTTTTGGATGGAAGAATAGGAGGTAAAGCACTGAAAGGAGAAACAGTGTTGATGCCGGACCGCAAACCCACAAGGCACAATTGTAAGGAGGTGAAAGATTGCAAACCTAAACCCATAAACTCTTTTAGAAATCACCGGAGATAAATATCAATTTTACCCCCGGAGAATTTTCAAAGTGAGCGGGCGATTAGACAGGGGGTGTAGATTTTTAGACCCCTCCCCCTATGCCTGGGCACTTAAATCAAGAGGACGAGTCAGACGTATCCTTGATGTCACGTTTAATTTTGACGTAACGATTCAATGGATCGCTTGCAACAATTGTATCAATTGCTCGTTCAATTTCATAAGCATTTTCATTGTCAGTAAACTGATCGCTTGTATACTGAAAACGAGCTAAAATTCCACAACTATTGTATCCATGGTCACAGTCAAAACGATACCATTGGTCAAACTGATCGAACGGATCATAAGGATTGTCAGGTGTGGAGATTGCACAACGAATCATATTCTATGTCAATTCCTTTCTCGTACTTTTAATTCTTAAGATTATCGTAAATCGTACTCTTTGGAACGTTCAAAGCGTCTGCGATTTGCTGATATGTATAGCCAGCAGCAAGCATTGCTTGAGCTTTTCCAAGTTTTGCAGACGAAAGTTGAGTAGAAGCTTTCGGCATCGCACGTTTTACGATTTCGTCAGATTTTGTTGAGTTCAAAATCTTTGTAAGTTTTGTATCAGAAATTGCACCAGCCTGCACGGCTTCCCATTCTTTATCCGTGAAGGTAATCTTAGTGGCCGAACCGTTTGCCGAAACACTATTTCTAGCTCTTTCGATTTCAACAGCTCTTAACTTTCTGATCTCTTTCTTATCTTTTTTAGGATCAAGACCCTGAGACTGCATCTTAGCCTGCACATTGGCATTGGCAATGCGCTGGGCCAGGCGTTCTTTAGGCTTATTGAGAGTCACAGCCTCCATTTTCTTTTCGATAGAGGCTACTTCCTCAGCATAGTCTTTAGCTGCCTGAGGAGAATACTTGAGTCGGCCTGTTCTAAGGCTCTCACGACGAGCATCATTGGCCATGGCCTTAAGCTGGTTGGAGAAATCCGCGTAAAGTCCTTCTTGAACCGTTCCAGAAGAGAGAGTTCGCACGTCATCCGTTATAGAAATGCGACTCACTTCGGTTTCCGCCTGCTTTACCTTACCGGTCTTAGGGTCGATATAGGTACGGCCGGACTCTTTGTAAATCTTCTCGCCTGTTTCAGGGTTAATTCTAACGGAACCTTTGCGCTCCGGCACGCGAACAGTTTGTTTACGACGAGACAGCAGGGTACTAGCGCCACCATACTTCTCATTTCCATCCTCGTCGACTCGAATCTGCCATTTCTGCTTAAGCTCCTGGATACCGTTTTCTCTTTCGCTGCGTTTATAGTCAAGTCCATGCTTTTCCGCGTCAATGACAACCATTGAATGTTTAACAGCACGAGCCAGCTCTTCTTCGCCAGCACCACGAAGAGTCATATCGGTGATAAGATTCGAGATGATGCCCATTTCTTTCTGGGTATCACTCTTAGTCATCAGCTTAACATGATTCGGATTGCCAGGGGGAACGGCATACTCGGTCTTCGGATCGAAACCTTCGAGGTCTCGCAGCGGCTTTGTCGATTTGATGTTGACTTTCGAGGAGATAGGGATACAGGTAACGCTATCGCCATCAAAGTCAGCACCAGAAAGACGCTCTGCTACATGAGAACTAATTCCAATCGCGTCCTGCACGTCTCCAAGATTCTTTCTTGCCGAAGCAATCTTGTTATTGACCGTAACAACAGGAATCTCAAACGTACCAGCATGAGGATAACGAACAAGTGCAAGCTTTGTACCATTCTCATAGCTTGGAGCATAGACTTCAGTATCTTTGATTTTTGTAAGAGGCAAGATAACCTTGCTGGTCTGACCAGGAAAAGCCGATGCTTTAAGTGTCATAGCCGTGCCATCGCACTGATCCGCAAAGTCAATAAGCATCTTGCGCTTTACGGTAGGGTTAGTGTAGGCCATAATCTCATCGTATTCTTCCTTGTAATCGGCCACTGTGAGCTTCAGCTGATTTTCAATCAGTTTAGCAGGCTGCTTGGAAAGGAACTGCGAAGAAACACTTCGGCTCATTGTATCCCAATCGCCTTCTTCTTTAAGTTTATTGATGGGCGAAAGGTGACGTTTTCCATCGGCCCCAACATAGTCACTCTGACCATTTGCTTTAATAGCTGCACCGAAAGGATTATCGGGGTCGGACTTGATAGGTTTCAGTACTGTATTGTCCTTGGAACCAATCATCGGAACATCCTTGTGCTTGTTGGTATTAAACACAATGTCTTTTCCTTCAGGAAGATCGTCAGAATACACGGCCATGCCTTTGAGATAATGTGTATCATCCACGAGGATGCGAACCTGCGCATAATGACTCTTTCCAAGATCGAGATCAGCAACACCACGACGAATCTCAATCACGCCGTCCTTATCAATGCCGCCATCTTCTGCATAGCGCACTGCTACACGAGAAGAATCGAGGCTGGAAGGCCGCTGAAGCTTTCTTGCGACACCCGTATCGGCATCGAAATGATAATCTCCAAGAGCCTGAATCTGGTCCTGATGCTGATAGGCGTATTTCTGGTCAAATTCAGGTTTTGCAAGAACGGTGGTGTTTGTCTGCTGGCGAGGATTCGTTGTATTCTTAACGCCTACGCCGTATCTCTTATAGCCATATTCGGCTTCAAGAATATAAGCAGCCTCGTCAAGCTGGCCTTCTGTAACCCCAAGAACACGCTCGGCACCCTCAGAAATATCAATCATACCTTTGCGATCGACTTCATCTTTGAGGGTCTTTGCAATCTCTTCGGCACGGCCAACGCGCTCTGTAACACCAGAATTGAGAATAGAGCGAACGGTAGATTCATTCAGCCCCATTTCTCGGCCTATCTCGGTGGCAGTAAGCCCATCTTCTTTTAGACTTCGAATTCGATCATACTGAAGCTGCCTGCGATCATGTTTAGCCCTACGCTGCGCAACACGGAATTCAGTTGTACCAAGCTGATACTCTTTAGGAAGTTCAGAATTGATAATATCGAGAATTTCTCGTTCGCTTTTACCGCTTCCTTTGAGCTCATTCACGCGAGAAAGAAAATCGCCTGAACTTTGATAAGGATTTTCGCCAGAACCCCAAGGATAGCGGCCAGAGTGACGTTTGGTGCCGTAATGCTCAAGGACAGAACCTTCTCTGTTGCCATTGACCCATTCGACACCGTAATAGGCTTTGATGTCTTCTTCGATTCTACTCATACCGCTACCTCACGTTTAATTCCATCAATGATTCTGTCAAATTCAACAATTTTGTTCATGATACTCTGTACATCTTCAGGAGAAGGGGTTGCCACAATGATATCATCATTTTGATAGATTCTATCTTCGATGAAAATATCAGTTGGTTTCACCTTGTACTCCAGACAAAACAACGCATCATAAACTAAGAGCTGCTCCATATGTGCAGGAACAGCTCCGGTTTTAAGATCATGTATCCTGAGGATATTGTCTTTGAACGAGATGGCATCTGCGGTCCCGAAACAGTTATCGCTATAATAAAGCACCTGCTCAGGGTTCATGCGAAAGCCAATCGCATCATTGACATAGCTATTGAGAGTCTTTTTACTACGGGGAAGCTTCTGATTAAGTCGAATGCATCTTGCAGCGAAATCATGAAGCTCGGTTCCTCTAGCCGTCGCAAGAAAATTACGATACGCAAGACCAATTTTCTCAGGATCATAATTGATCCAGTGATACTTACTCGCGCCCAAGAAGGCGTGCTGACCCTTCTGGCGCAAATGTTCGTTCCAGATCATTTATGATTTCCTCCTTGTTTTCGGGGTAGACGAACGCAGCATACGACATCTCGTTCATCTTCGCGACGTAATAATCTTGGTTCGGCCTGTGTTGTGCATCTTTAGACTTTTTTCCTTCAAGGGCGGCCCATTTTGATCCGTTAAGAATCAAAATATCAGGCACGCCTTGAATCTCATTTGGATCAAGATGCAAAACCATACAGTCAGGAAACTTCTCCTTTAGCTCCTTAACTAGATTTTGCTTAAATTTGTTTTCGAGCATTGCGGTCCTTATTCCTCCTTTCTCAAAAGAAAAAAGTAGAGCACAACTCGGATTTCATTTCAATCCGGGCCATACTCTACTCTCCCTTCCATAACACAGCGTGTTTTTTTCGCGAAATGTTATGGAGCGCTCATATTTACTTTTGATCGAACATTCCTTCTAAGAAACCAAAATATGCTTCAAAAATCAATGGCTGCTGCATGATTGGCGTTAGGATACTGGTAAAAGCCAAATTCTTCGTCACTAACTTTTAGTAGCTCTTTCTCATTGTATTCTTTTCCGCATCTACCACAAACCCATCTTGCTCCTGGTAAAGGATAAAGTTCTCCACCACAATTTATGTCTAAACATTTTGTCTCACTTTTTATGTGTAACTCCGTATACCCGTTATAATAACAATAAATATCATTTACAAATTTATCTTTTTAACATCCATTCATAAACACCATCCTCATTCCTTGTCGGGTAATAGAAGTTACCCATTTTAGTCTCCTTTCATTTGTTTTGAAATTTTTAAATTTTGAACAAAAAACGCTTCGTGGACAGAAACCCAGAAATTTTTCTCTATTACTATATATATTTTATTTTTCTATATATTAAGTAAAAGAAAAAAAGTGGGTTTCTGTCCATTTTGGCCATTTTCGACAAAAAAATAACGTAAATACGTCATTTTTTCTGCCCACTTTTGGTTTTTGAAAAGTGGGCAAAACTGGCCATTTGGCCACAAAATTGACCATTTTTGACCAAAATCTCGCACTTTTTGCTACTCTGGACAGTTTTTGGTCAAAAATTTCTGTCCATGGACAGTTTTTCAAAATAAAAAGTGGGCAGAAAATTTCGCAATTTTTTCGTTAAATTTCGTCATTTTTGAAAAAGAAGAGGCCCTGCAAAAATCGCAAAACCTCCCCTTTTTGGGCTAAAATGTTAAGATTTTTTACTGAAAAGCTGCTTGCAAAGCCACCAGACAATCAAGACAAGAAGCCATAAACCTCCTGTAAAACTGATCAAAAGCAGGTTCCAAATGACCGTCCAAGCCTTAATATTTCCAACAATAGGTATCATTTTATCACCTCGAGTTCCTATATTTTGCTTATTTAAAGTCATGTTATCACTGTTTTCTCGCTTTGTCAACACCTCTTTTGAGCCAAGAATTGTCCGGTTTTACATCATCAATGTCCTGCCAAACCTTCAAAATGATGTTCGAAATTTCATTTGTTTCGTCAAAATCAGTGGTTTCGAGGCTCAAATGACGCATTTCAAGCATCCGATCAAGCCGATTTCTTATGATTTCTCGGTATTCAGGGCCTCTTTTATTAAGCGCCCTACTCAAAACTTCGCAATAAAGTCGTTTTGTGTGGTTAATTTTCATCAAATATCAGCCCTTTTCGTTTCCAAAACTACATTTGAGCAATGTGTCTGGTATTCAATTCCATCAATCGTAATGCCCAAAAGACCATTTGAACCGTGCCAAGCTGCCTCAACTTCTCCCGAGACCAGCATTTTGCCACTGGGAAAGAAAATATAAGCGTATGTTTCGCCGTTTTCCTTACTAAAAGAGCATCCAGGCAAGGCTAAAATGACCCCAAAGAGCACGAAAATCCCCAAAATTACAGTCAAAATCCTATGTCTCATCTCAAAATATCACTCCTTTTAAACCTCAATAATTTCTCTGACCCTTCGAAAAAGACTCACAAACCGCCTCAAACTGCTCCAAAACATCGCTCAAGGCCGCAAAATATCCCTGTTTGTAGGCAAGTTCCGGGTTTTTAGACCGCATTTTCTTCGCTTCAGCAGTCTGTAAAGGTCCAGTATCCCAAGTAGTATTCAAGATTTCGTAGAATTTTTCAGTCGAAAGCTGCATAAGTATCACTCTTTTCTTGTGTTCCATGCGTTTATAGCGTCGATGCCACCTTGCTTTCGGATACAAAGTCCGCCCTCGACATCTTCAAATATTTCCGAAGAAAATCTTCCGATATCTACATTACAAGATACACATTTAACAGTCCATTCGTTTCTAATAGTCACAGGATTCGTTGTATAGCCATCGGTTAATTTAACAATTTTTGCTTCGCCACCGCAAAATGGACAAGGTTTCAAAGTATATGTCAATCAAAACACCTCCTAATTCTAACCTAGATTAGCTATAAAGCCTTTTTACACGTCCTCCCTTACCGGCGCATATTGGCAATCTCTCGAGCGATTCTAGCGGCATTTTCCCAGTCTTCATTGGTGTTTCTGAGTGTATGAAAACGAGAATATAAAGTTATTCCATCGTCACAATAATTTGACCATTCGGCGTCCCAAGGCTCATCATGATGGTACCAATCAAAAAGACAGTTATGGCAATTTATCCAGGACTTCCTTCTTTCGGCATCCTCATTGTCAACTATTTCATAATCTTTCATTTGGCAATAGTAACATGCCCAACAGTAATTAAACATATCTCCGTTATGCCATCCGAAGTGCTCAAACGCTTCCTTTTTATAGTCCCAAGGCACCTCCTCCTGCTCTAATATCTCATCCGCAATATAGTTCCACAAAAGTCTATGCCGACGAACGCATTCGTCCTTTGTTAAAAATGCCATAATATATCACTCCCTTTTGTCAAATCCCATAAATCTCGCAAAAGTATGGCAAACTCTTCACCCAATCGCAGAACGTATGCTCACACGGGTTTTGGAAATATCAATCATTCTCCTTTACCTCCTTTTTTTCAGGCAAATTAGCAATCCTTTTTGCTAGATCGATGTACTCATCTAACTTCTCGGAATCACAGCTATCGAGCCGCCTTATCAAATTCCATTTGGTATATAAGCCATCTTGATGCGTACCATTAGCATCCATATACCCGGTGGAGCAATATTTTACACCATTTGCATTTCCTTTTGCAAAATCCAATGGACAATGATCGCACAAAGTATTATAATTATAATTCAGATCTGCATATTCGCAACACCAGCATAGGTTAAAAGGAGTTTCTTCCCATCCAAAATGGATAAGTGCATCTCCTTTATCGATACGAGTACGTGTTCTAGCCGATTCATCCGCTATATAATTCCACATGAGCCGGTGTCTGTGGATAGCCTCTTCTTTTGTCAACTTTTCTTTGATACTCACGGTTATCTCCTCTCATTCTCGAAGTAAATAATAGTAATTGACGTTGCAATTGCTGCTCCGATAGCGGCCCCAAACGCGAAGATACCAAACGTATAAAACGCCAGTTTGATAATTGAGATTTCGATCATGATACCATTCTCCTTTGCTATAAAAAGTTATTCGAGTGCTTTATTCAAAAGCCGAACGATCATCTCAGCATCCTCTGCGCTAATTGAATCATAGTAACATGCCCAACAGTAATTAAACATATCTCCGTTATGCCATCCGAAGTGCTCAAACGCTTCCTTTTTATAGTCCCAAGGCACCTCCTCCTGCTCTAATATCTCATCCGCAATATAGTTCCACAAAAGTCTATGCCGACG
>ERZ1643251.419-NODE-419-length-63425-cov-5.955563_pt1 | contig 63425 bp, 49 predicted proteins | sample MGYA00579261_ERZ1643251 | MGnify/ENA primary metagenome ERZ1643251 (study PRJEB29033, sample SAMEA4952267) | chicken gut metagenome | biome: Broiler Chicken; feature: Gastrointestinal Tract; material: Caecum | place: Ireland | collected 2018 | study: Broiler...
TTTCTTGCTTTTGGTATATGACAGCTTTCTTTTTATTGACTTTTACAATCGGCTACATAATTAATGTAATAAGTATACCATATCCTGTCTAAAGTGTCAAGTGTCAAATGATTAACGCTTTGTTACATGAATTGATATTTCTATGATATTAATTCGCTGATGTGTGAACATAGCCGCGTCCGGTCAGACTTAAAGGCTGACAGATATATTCAGACAATATTGTTAACATAAGGTGCTTTAAATATTCACACAATATTCTGGACTCAACAGGCAGGCTATTGTATAATGAGTTATCGTTTATCACGATTTCAGAAAGGCAGGTTTGATATGGCAATAATCGATCATTCTATACTCAATGACGAAAACATGAGTATTGTTGAAAACGAATACATTAAGCTCGGGGTCAATCTTGGACTGGGCGGCGCGGTGACATATCTTTGCGAGCACGGGCGTGAAAATCTCATCAACAGCTCCGACTGGGGCAGACAGGTGCAGATGTCGTTCTACAGCGGTCCGAATCTATTCACGCCAAACGGCAAGCAGCCGCGTCCCGAGTGGCGCGGGCTCGGCTGGAACCCGATACAGTCGGGCGATTCGTTCGGTCATCGAGCGCGAATACTCGAACACAAAAACACCGGCGGTGAGATATACGTAAAATGCATACCTATGCAGTGGCCGCTCGACAACGAGCCGGGCGAATGCACGTTTGAGACGCGCTACCGGCTCGACGGACGGAGCGTGATAATCGAAAGCAGGCTGAACAACGCCCGCTCGGATGCGACGCAGTATCCCGCTCGGCATCAGGAGCTGCCCGCGGTATACACAAACGGCGTCTGGTACAAGCTCGTGTCGTATATCGGCTCGAAGCCCTATTCGGGCGACGATGTGAATGTGCTCATCGACCGGTACGACGGCAAGGGCTGGCCGTGGATTTCATATGTCCCGACCGAGAGCTGGGCGGCGCTCGTCGACGATGACAACTACGGGCTGGGCGTATACAATCAATCGACGAATATGTTCATCGGCGGCTTCGCGGGCGAAAAGGGCGCGGGCGGAGAAAAGGATTCGCCCTGCGGCTACATCAGCCCGCTGCACACCGAGATTCTCGATTACAACATTAAATATAGCTATGTCTACCGTTTGATTGTCGGTACGGTTGACGATATACGCAGCGAAGTCTACAAAGTCTCGCCGAAGACCGCGCAGACTCGCTTTGACTTTGCCGAGACTCGCGACCACTGGTCGTATACGAACATTGTCGATAAGGGTTATGGCAATCAGGACTGCCTCGACTTCAGCTTTACCGGTGCGGACGAATCGTTGAACTCGCCGTTCTGCTACTGGACGAACGAGCAGTTTAACCGCGTGATACTCGACGCGGATATCGCGTCGGATATGAGCGATTCAGGTCTTGCGTGCAGATTGGTCGCGAACCTATACGACGGGTTAGGTCACGGGTCGGAGCACATCGTAAAATCCGAACCGATTGAATTCACTTTGCATAATGGGCGCGGGCAGACCCGAATCGAAATTGACAAGTCGAAGCTCCGCGACCGCGGAGTGTTCGGCTTCTCGATAGTATTTGGTCAAAAGGGCAGAGCGAAGATATATTCGCTGACGATTGAATAAATGAGCAGCCGTTTGACACAGCGGGACACGAATCCCTTTCCATACAGCGATTCGAACAAGCGGTACTACACCTACGACTACTTCCTGCGCCAAAAATTCGGTCAAAAATGCGCGAAGCTGCCGGTTGACGCCGGCTTCACCTGTCCGAACCGCGACGGCAGCCGCGGAGTCGGCGGCTGTATATACTGCTCGGCGCGCGGGTCGGGCGACTTCTGCAATAAAAACCAGACGATAACCGAACAGCTCGAAAGCAGCTTTACGCTGATGCGCCAAAAATGGGCGGGCGCGCTCGGAATCGCGTACTTCCAGGCGTTTACGAACACCTACGCGCCGTGCGATGTGCTGCGCTCGAAATACGAGGAGGCGCTCCGCGTTCCGGACGTCGTCGGTCTTGACATAGCGACGCGCGCCGACTGTCTCGAACAGTCTACAGTCGAATATTTAGCCGAGCTTGCCGAGCGCACCTATCTCACGGTCGAGCTGGGCTTGCAGACGGTACACGACCGCACGGCGAGCCTTATAAACCGAGGTCACAACTTCGCCGAGTTTTTGGACGGTTATACGCGACTGCGCAGAGCGTCGCCGAAAATAAACATAGCGGTGCATCTTATCAACGGTCTGCCGACTGAGGACGCCGGTATGATGCTGGAGTCGGCGCGGAAGGTAGCGTCGCTGCGCCCCGACATGGTCAAGCTGCACCTGTTATATATAATCGACGGGACGCGGCTGTGTGAATTATACCGCGCCGGTGAGATCGGATGTCTGACGCTCGACGAATACACCGACATACTTGTCGGACAGTTAGAGCTGTTGCCGCCCGAGACCGTCATTGGACGCGTCACCGGAGACGCGCCGGGGGACAGCTTGATTTCGCCGCTCTGGAGCAAAAAGAAGCTGGTTGTGATGAACACGCTCGACCAAAAGCTGTACGAGCGGAACACATGGCAGGGACGGCTGCAGCAGCAACGGCTGCATATGTAAAGGCTCTAAAAACCACTGAATACGCTCAATTTGTGCAATGTGCATAAAAATCGACTTTATATTTTTCTGACAGGATATATACAACTTTTATATAACCCCTTGAAATATCTGCGGATTTATTGTATAATAATCATTAGAGCATCAAATCGAATATATAATTTATCGAATATATATAATATATGCAGTATCTTATATTTTCGCCTATGCCGATTCGTCCTTTGTGGGACGGTTTATTCCCATTTTATTTTCGAAGGAGCACAATGCAATGGACAAGTTGAACACGAAAAGTATCCGTAATGTTTGCCTTATGGGCCACGGCGGAAGCGGCAAGACCTCTCTCTGCGAAGCTATGCTTTATCTTGCTAAAGCAACCGACCGACTTGGTAAAACTCCTGAGGGAAACACCGTTAGCGACTACGACGCCGAGGAGATTAGAAGAGGCTTCTCGCTCTCGACGTCAGTGGCACCGCTCATGTGGAAGGATATCAAGGTAAACATTCTCGATACTCCCGGCTATCTCGATTTTGCGGGCGAAGTTCTTGAGGGAATCCGCGTCGCCGACGCCGCGCTCATCGTTGTCGACGGCAGAAGCGGCGTTGAGGTCGGCACTGAGCTGGCATGGGATTACGCCGATAAGGAAGGTATTCCGAAGGCGTTCTTCATCAACCGCTTTGACGACGGAGAGGCACGCTTCAAGAAGGTATTTGACGCTCTGCGCGAGAAGTTCGGCGTGTCGGTCTGCCCGCTGCTGATCCCTATGATCGATGGCGACAAGGTCACAGGCTTCCTCAATCTTATCGATATGAAGGCGGAGGTGTATGACAGCACCGGCGCCAAAGTCGAGTCGGAGATTCCGTCCGAGTTTCTGCCGGTGGCCAAGGAATACCGCAATATGCTCTATGAATCGATCGCCGAGACCAGCGAGGAGCTGATGGAGAAGTTCTTCGCCGGCGAGGATATCACATACAACGAAGCTATCAACGCCGTACACGACGGTATTATCAACGGCGGCATCGTGCCGGTATTCTGCGGCGCGGCTACCAAGCTGTGGGGCGTCAGCGAGCTGCTCGATACTATCGCGAACTCGTTCCCGCGCCCGACCGCACGTAAAAATGAAATCATCGTCACCGCCGACGGCGAGGAGGAGACTCCGATCGACCCCGAGGGCAAGACGTCGATATTCATCTTCAAGACGGTCGCCGACCCGTTCGTCGGAAAGATGTCCTTCTTCAAGGTCATGAACGGCGAGCTTGCGCGCGATATGACGCTCCGCAACACGACTAACGGCAGCGTCGAGAAGATGGCGCACATCTACACGATCCGCGGCAAGAAGCAGACCGAGGTTGACTCGCTCTGCTGCGGCGATATCGGCATGACCGCGAAGCTGAACGCGGCCAACACAAACGATACATTGACCACGTCGCAGAAGGACTTCGCGTACAAGAAGATAGTATTCCCCGAGCCTTTCCTGACGCAGGCGATAAAGCCGCTGGCAAAGGGCGACGAGGACAAGATTTCGTCGGGCATCACAAAGCTGCTCGAGGAGGATCTGACGACCCGTTACGAGAACGACGCCGAGACCAAGCAGCTGCTCATCTCGGGTATCGGCGACATACACCTCGACGTCATCATCGCGAAGCTGAAGAACCGCTTTGGTACATCCGTCGTGCTCGAAGCTCCGAAGATCGCGTACCGCGAGACGATTAAGAAATCGGTCGAGGCGGAGGGCAAGCACAAGAAGCAGTCGGGCGGTCACGGTCAGTACGGTCACGTGCGCATCCGCTTCGCCCCGGGCGAAGCCGAGGGTCTGACCTTCACCGAGAGCGTCGTCGGCGGAGCTGTGCCGAAGGGCTTCTTCCCGGCAGTCGAAAAGGGTCTGCAGGAGGCAATGCAGAAGGGCGTGCTCGCCGGATATCCGGTAGTCAACCTCGCGGCTGATCTGTATGACGGCTCGTATCACGACGTCGACTCGTCCGAAATGTCGTTCAAATTGGCGGCAAACCTCGCGTACAAGGACGGTCTGCCGAGAGCAAATCCGGTGCTGCTCGAACCGGTGGGCACTCTCAACTGCACCGTACCGGACAGTATGGTCGGCGACGTCATAGGCGACCTGAACAAGCGCCGCGGACGCGTGCTCGGCATGGAGGCGACTCCGGGCAAGAAGGGCTACACGACCGTACAGGCGGAGGTTCCGAAAGCCGAGATGATGGACTACCCGATCGCACTGCGCGCTACGACGCAGGGACGCGGCAGCTTCACATTCTACTTCGAGCGTTACGAGGAAGTACCGGCGCAGGTCGCGCAGAAGGTTATCGACGAAGCGAAGAAGAATCAAGAAGAATAATATATTTTCAGCCGCCGGCAGAATTGCCGGCGGCTGATTATGGTATTATTTAAATTTTATGCGGAGATGTCACGCCTCGGAGCTTTGAGTCTGCGGTATGGGCGCGCGGAGAAATCTAAAAATGATATGCCACACGGCGAAGCCGAGCATTGCGCCGACCGAACGCAGTATGATGTCGTCGATGTCAAAGCTGCCGCGCAGGGTCAGAAGCTGCAAGGCTTCTAATACGAACGCGAGCAGTACAGCGCCGGAAAGCGTGAACTTCAGCTTTGCAAATCTGTCCGTAATGCACGGGAGCAGGAATCCGAGCGGCACAAACATCGCGATATTACCGGCAATGTTGCGTGCGACGATGTCGGGATTGATGCGGTCAAGACGGAGCATATCGAGATAATTCTGCGTGGATTCAAAGGGCACAAGCTCGATATGGCGGAGCAGATATTGACCATAGTCGCCGCCGTAGCTATACGACAGTCCACCGCAAAACATCAGGTACATCACCGCCAGCAGCCATACAAGCAATACGCCAATCATGGCGCGCCGATGCAGTTTGGTCATTTTAGTTCACATCCTTTCGAAATATTCATACGACAACAAAATTATATCATAATATTTACAAATTGTCAATTATTATAATGCTTGACTTTATGTAAATTCTATGTTACAATATATCAATAAAGTATAAACCGCGACCGGCATTATTTGAATGGCGTATTTCGAATTGTGTCGGTTTTTATGCCGGTCGGGCAGGAGGACTGATTTTATGATTATACGCAAGCTGCGCGCGAATGAGCGATATAAATCCGACATGGTTTCGGCCGTCGCGTTCGAGTGGGGAATGGACTATCTCAAAGCCAAGGCAGAAGCCGAAGCCATGACTCCCGAGGAGATTGCCGAAAAGGACAAAGCGCCCGAGGTCGACGAGAATTCATTTTTATCCGATCGATTCCGCGAGTCGGTCTGGGCGGCACTCGACGACGACGATTCGACGGTGTTCGGCTCGGTGATCATCTCGAACTACACGGTGAATTTCGACGGTCACACTACTCTGATGGGCGGAGTCGGCGGTGTGTCGACCTTGCCGAATTTCCGCAGACAGGGCGCGATACGCGAATGTATGCGTGCCGCGCTTGCCGATATGAACGAAAACAGCTTCGATTTTTCGTTCCTGTATCCGTTCAGCCGTGCTTACTACCGCCAGTTTGGCTACGAAAACGGCGCGATGACGCGCGTCTATACGCTCGACTTCAAGTCGCTGAAGAAATACGGCAGCCGCGGCAGTATCGATATGCTGCTTCCGGGCGACGATTTGTCGGTTCTGACCGAGCTGTACAACAAATACTACAGCCAGTTCAATCTGAACTGCGCGCGTCACAGCTACGAAAAGAGCTACGAGGACGGCAGCTTTTTACAGAAACAGCAGTACATATATGTCTGGCGCAACGACGCGGGTGAAGCGCGCGGCTTCATGAGCTTCCGCAAGTCTGACGGCGTCATGGACTGCACCTATTCGTTCAACTTCCGTGGAGGCTTCGTGTTCCTCGACGCGGACGCGCTCTGCGGTATGCTCGACTTCGCGCAGAAGTTCGCGCCGAATTATCACGCGATCAAATTTGCTCTGCCCGACAATCGCAGCATTGACGCGATAATCAGCGAGGGCAACGACATCGAGTGCTCGCTGCAGTACAACGGCATGGCGCGTGTGGTCAATGTCGAGCGAGTATTGAAGCAATGCCGCTGCCGTGGGCAGGGAAGTCTCAAAATTTCGATTAGCGACAAGATGTGCCCGTGGAACAATGGTGTATGGCGGATTTCATACGCGCCCGGTCGAGAGAACGAGGTGGCGCTGACCGATGAAGCCGCGGACATTGAGCTCGACATCAATATGTTCACGTCGCTGATACTCGGCATCACGTCGGCGGACGACATACCGTATATGCCGATGGCGAAACTGAATAATCAGGACGCGACGGTCGGAGATGTGTTCTACAAAAAGCTCTGTCTGTGCTCGAATCTGTTCTGATTGTAAACGGTCAAGCGAGTTGTCGTTTGACCGTTTATATGTTTTGGACATTGCGGTTTAATCTTCACATAGCAACATTAGTATTGACGGCAGGTATGAATTCGCGCCGTCGAGCCGGTACATTAACGCTCCGTCCTCTTCCTTTAAGGTAAGCGGCAGCGAATTGAGTAGGTTTTCAGTCAGATTCACTGGCAGCCGCGCCGCCTCGGCAATCTCGGCGGCGGTGACGTACAGGTCAAAATCCTGCTGCGTTAGACTATACAGCGCGAACAGTACTTTCAGCGTATCCGGTTCAGACAGACGCGACAGCTTTTGCGACAGCCTGTGAAGCTGTATATTGTTCGGAGCTGTAGATTTTTCTGATAGTGTGAAGCAGATACTGTTCTGTTTTCTGACCGTGCAGCCCTCCGGCTCGGAGCAGACCGACAGCCCCCAATCTGCGACATCGTCGGTCGAATAGTCGCGGCTCTGCCAGGGAATCTGCTGTTTATAGCCGTCGGTAGCAGCGGCTTCGTGCAAAAGGGCGGCAATCCGGTAGACTTGTCCAAATGTGCTGTGCTCGGGGAGAGACGAAAAGTGAGCCTTGAGCATATGGCAGAGCTCACCCAGTGAAGCGCTCGGCTTGCGTCCAAGCAGCTTGTCGACCGAAACCTCGAATAAGTCTGCCAGCTCGGGCAGCAGCGTGATATCGGGGCAGCACTGCGCCGACTCCCACTTCGACACCGCTTGATTGGTCACACCGAGCGCGCGCGCCACATCCTCCTGCGTCAGCCCCCGTTGTTTGCGATAATACGCGATTTGTTCGTTGATATTGATTGCGTTCATGTTTATCGCCTCTGCATTTGATTTTTATGCTTGTTCGCGTGAATATCTCGTATGATAACAGTATACAACATATCGGGCGAAAAATCAATGACGCGTGAGTTTGACAGCAGGACAATCTTTCCAACCACAGGTTGGATTTGCAAAATAGCAAAGCCGCGTTGTGTTCCCACGCGGCTTGACTATTATCATACTTTTGTCAGCAGCTCGTATGTCACTCCGACGCCCATGTTTGGCATGAATATCGAGAACAAAAGGTCGACAACAAACGCGATACAGAGGATTATGTTTATGAATACGTGCAGCCCTCGGTGAAGCCGTCCGATCGCGCTGTCGAGCAGCGGACCTATCTTGCAGACCGCGACTGTGCCCGAGACTCCGAACAGCAGCAGACCCTCAAGGCAAATACGACCGTTCAGATTCATGAATTTGTTGCTGTAGTCCCACCAGCGGCAGCGGAATATATACTCGACCGCGAGTCCGGTCGAATACTCCATCGTACCGCAGAGCAGAACCGCGAGAATAAATACAAGCGCGGGATTGCAGCGAAAGCGGCTTAAAAGCAGCAGGATAAGTATTCCTCCGACGCCGTAAATCGGCAGCCAGGGACCGTGAAGCATACCGCGTTTCGCGATGACTCCTTCGGTTATGCCAATATATATTACCTCCCAGACCCAGCCTGAAAACGCGAATATGAAAAACATGACGATCAAATTGTCAATGCTGTATCTCGGTTGTTCCGGACGCGCCGTCGTGGCTTCGGTGATCGCCTGTGGCGTGTAGTTGTCCATTTTCGTAAGAAATCCTTTCAGTTTGCCGAATGCTGACAAATTAAGTCGCTACGCGATAGTACGGCAAACGCTTAGCCATTGCGACATATGTGGGGCAATGTATATGTTACCGAAAAACGATTTCATGCTCCGACTCGCTGTTCCACGACGAAAAGGCTTCGGAGTAGCTTCCGTCAAACATCACAAGGTATTTCTCCATATTCGGAGCGAGCCGCAGCCTGGGTATTTCGTCGATATCGACCCAGAAGACTCTGCCCTCATCGGTACGGTCAATGAGTTCTCCACTATAATCGCACGTCTTGTAGAAATACGTGAAATAGCGGTCGCCGGTCTGGTTGTTAAACCAGTGCATGAATCCGCAGGAGACAAGATTATGTATTTTGAGTCCGGTTTCCTCGTATATCTCGCGAATGGCGCTGTCGTATATCGACTCGCCGTCCTCAAGATGACCGCCCGGAAAGGCGATGCCCTGCCACGAACGCTCGCGTTCGATGACGACCGCCTTTCGGGTGTCGCGGTCATATACCATGACCATGTTTGTGATTTCAGTCGCAGCCATGTCTGTGTTTTGTTCGGTCGATAAATCAGGCTCCGGCAGATTCGGGGAGCGCGTCTGATTTGTAAATCGGATTGCCGGTGCGGTCGACGACCGCTTTGGTAATTACAACCTGACCGACGTCGTTTCGGGACGGCAGATCATACATGATGTCGTTCATTATTCCCTCGATTATCGACCTTAGACCACGCGCGCCGGTGTTGCGCTCTATCGCGAGTCGGGCTATCGCACGAATCGCGTCGTCCTCGAACACAAGCTCGGCGCCGTCCATCGAAACGAGCTTCTGATACTGCTTGACAAGCGCGTTCTTCGGCTCGGTCAGTATGCGCACGAGCGCGGCTTCGTCGAGGCTGTCGAGCGAGACGATGACCGGAAGCCGACCGACCAGCTCGGGGATGAGTCCGTATTTGACGATGTCATGCGGAGTGACGTCCTTGAATATGCCCTGCTTTTTCTCCTCTTTTTTCTTGATGTCGCTCGTGAAGCCGACCATCTGGCTTCCCTTGCGCTCGGCGATCAGGTCTTCGAGCTTGTCGAACGCGCCGCCGCAGATGAAGAGAATATTTTCGGTGTTGATCTGGATAAATTCCTGGTTCGGGTGCTTGCGTCCGCCCTGCGGAGGGACGTTCGACACCGTGCCTTCGAGTATCTTAAGCAGCGCCTGCTGTACACCCTCGCCCGAAACGTCGCGGGTTATCGAGCGGTTTTCGCTCTTGCGCGAAATCTTGTCGATCTCGTCGATATATATAATTCCGCGCTCGGCCTTCTCGATGTCGAAATCCGCCGCCTGAATCAGTCGGAGCAGGATGTTTTCAACGTCCTCGCCGACATAACCGGCTTCGGTCAGAGTCGTCGCGTCGGCAATGGCGAACGGTACCTTCAACGCCTTCGCGAGCGTCTGCGCGAGGTAGGTCTTGCCGACTCCGGTCGGACCTATCAGGAGCACGTTGCTCTTTTGAATTTCGACGTCGTCGACCGGACGCTCGGTGTCGTCGCTTGGCTTTTTACCCCGGCGCGAAGCCGGTTTCTTCGGCATATTCAAAATGCGCTTGTAGTGGTTGTATACCGATACCGCGAGCACCTTTTTCGCCGCGTCCTGTCCGATTACATACTCGTCGAGCATAGCCTTGATTTCAGCCGGCTTCGGGAGAGTGGCGAGCGACAGCTCGTCGTTTTCCGACAGCATCTGCTCGTGGTCGTAGATTATCTGATTGCAGGCTTCGATACAGTTATCGCAGATCATCGCTCCGGTCGGCGAGGGTATCAGGAATTCGACCTGATTCTCGCTGCGGCCGCAGAATGAGCAATATCTCATCGTCGTGTTCTTATTTTTTGAATTAGCGGGCATCGTCAGTCATCCTTCTCGTCAATTGTCCCGCTTCTCAATGACCCGGTCGATAAGCCCGTATTTGCAGGCTTCCTCGGCAGTCAGGAAGTTGTCGCGGTTGGTGTCGTGCTCGATCTGCTCGACTGTCTGACCGGTGCGCTCGGCATAGATGCGGTTCATGCGCTCGCGGATTTTGATTATATGGTCGGCGTGAATCTTGATGTCCGACGCCTGACCCTGGAGTCCGCCGAGCAGCGGCTGGTGGATCATAATCTCCGCGTTCGGCAGCGCGAGACGCTTGCCCTTTGTGCCGGCCGCGAGCAGGAACGAGCCCATGCTGGCTGCCATACCTATGCAGATTGTGGATACGTCGCATTTGATGAAATTCATCGTGTCGTAAATAGCCATGCCTGCCGAGATTGAGCCGCCGGGGCTGTTGATGTACAGGCTGATGTCCTTGTCGGCGTCCTGAGCCTCGAGGAACAAAAGCTGCGCTACAACAAGCGACGCGGTCTGGTCATTGACCTCGTCGGACAAAAATACTATGCGGTCGTTTAAAAGCCGCGAATAAATATCGTAGGAGCGTTCGCCGCGCGCGGTTTGCTCTACGACCATTGGTACGAGTGCCATTATAATATTACCTCCGAATTAGAATCATATGGGCGATCGAAAGCCGATATCACGACCACTGACCGCCCACTGTCTTGTGTTAACTGTGTTGAATGTCTGAAAATGACAAGCTTTGATTATTCAGCGTCCGTCTTATCGCCTTCGGCATCAGCTGATTCAGCGGCTTCGAGCTCGGCTTCAACCGCGGTTTCAACCGCTTCGGCGGTTTCAACCGCTTCAGTCTTTTTATCGATCGACGGCTCCTCATACGGCTTTTCAGTAACGCTTGCCTTTTCTTTTATAAGGTCTACCGCCTTCTTGACGGCTACGTCAGCCTCAACCATAGCGGCGTCGACCGACTCCTTGACCTTGTCAAGCTCCATGTTGAACGACTTCGCCATACTCTCGAACTCTGTTTCGATCTCCTCGGCGGTCGGCTTGATTCCCTCGAGCTCGACAATCTTTTCGAGCGCGAGACGAGTCTTGACCTGACGCTCTGCCTGAGGTCTCATCTGACGGCGGAGCGCGTCGAGGTCGAGTCCGGTATACTTGAAGTAGGTCTTGAGGTCAAGTCCCTGCATTCTAAGACGATTGTCGAAATTGCGGACAAGGTTCTCGGTTTCGGAAACGAACATCGGCTCGGGGATCTCGGCTTTCAGCTTTTCGATAAGCGCGGTGACCAGCTGCTCCTCAATCTCGTTGTCAGCCTGAGTGTCGTATCTCTGCTGAATTTTTGCCAGAACATCCTTTTTATATTCATCGAAGGTATCGAATTCGGAGACATCCTTCGCGAATTCGTCGTCAAGCTCGGGAAGCTCGTTAAACTTGATCTCGTGCAGCTTTACCTTGAACACTGCTGGCTTGCCCGCGAGCTCCGCCGCGTGGTACTCGGTCGGGAAGGTGACGTTGACGTCGAACTCGTCGCCGATATTGTGACCGACGATCTGCTCCTCGAACCCGGGGATGAACTGTTCCGAGCCGAGAGTCAGGCTGTACTTTTCAGCCTTGCCGCCCTCGAACTGCTTGTCGTCAACATAGCCGTCGAAGTCGATTACGGTGATATCGCCGTTCTGTGCCGGACGGTCGGTGATTTCAACCTGGCGCGAGTTGCGCTGACGGGTCTGCTCGATCTCGCGGTCAGCGTCGGCGTCGGACGCGGTTCTGACCGTCTTGGTGACCGGAATTCCGAGGTAGTCGGAGATTTCGACCTCCGGCTTTACATAGAATCTTGCCTTGAATGTGACTCCGTCGTCGTCAATCGAGACGACGTCGAATTCGGGCTGGCTGACTATTTTGAATTCCTGATCCTTCATTGCGTCCGAATACGCGCTCGGAGCTATATCGTTGAGCGCGTCGTCATAGAACACGCCCTTGCCGTACATCTTTTCAATTATGTGCTTCGGGGCTTTGCCCTTGCGGAAGCCGGGGACGGTGATGCTGCCGACGTTCTTTTTATATGCCTTGTTTACCGCGGCGTCAAAGGTCGCCTTGTCGGCGGTGAATTCGATTTCAACCACGTTGGTTTCGGGTTTGTTGACACTTTTCAAGCTCATTTTATACTTTCCTCCAAAGATACTGCCGCTCCGGCACAGCGCAATATCTTTTTTTGAAAGCATCTCACACCATACACAGTCCGCGACCGCTATTTTATCCGGCAGAATCATACGCGACCGTCAATATGTCTGTCATTCGGTCGTTTGGCAATTTCTGTCGGGTCATTATATTATAATTATACTATATAATATTGTACTATATTTTTACGTAAAGTCAATATATATAATGAAAAATTTCAAAATTATTTTATTTCTTTTCAAAAACTGTTTTGCGGATAAAGTCTGAAAATAAATTTTCAGACACGAGTTTTGTGACTTCGCGGTCAATGACCGCGATTTGCTTCGCAAACCGTCACAAAACATCGACATAAGAAAGGTAGACTTCGCTAACGCGAAGTCATGGTCATAATCAACAAGGGAACGAAATTAAGAAAATCCGCGGACGTAAGAGTGTAGGTTATACCGTCCGAGACATAACTGCGAGCGATGTCGTACACTCCGTGTATGTGCCCGAAATAGCAGCGGCGGATTCCGAATTTGTGCATAACCGCCGTTATCTCGCGGCAGACATAACCGCGAAAGTCGGGCGGGAAGTGCAAAAACACGAGTATCTCCTTGTCCTGACCGCGCTCCTTTGCGGCCGCCTGCAGCTTTTTGGCTTCATTCAGACTCAATTCGAGCCGTATAGCCTCGCGCGCGACAATTTTCGCGTAGTCGGCGTCCTGCGGCATCTTGCGGTTCGACTCGTCGATGTACCAGCCGCGCGAGCCGGCGACGATGAAATCGTCGGTTTCTATAGCATTGTTGTAGAGAAATTGCAGCGTGGTCAACTCATTGTCGGCACAGAAGCGGTTCAGCTTTGTAAGCGATGTCCACCAGTAGTCGTGATTGCCGCGCCCGATTATCTTCGTGCCGTGGAGCGCGTTGAGAAATGACAGGTCGGCGAGCGCGCCGGTGTGACTCATCGCCCAGGATATATCGCCCGCGACGACGACCGTGTCGTCCGGATTCACGACAGAGTTCCAATTTACGCGAATCTTTTCGGTATAGCCCGCCCAGCGCGAACCAAATATATCCATAGGCTTATTGTCACTTATTGAGAGATGCGTGTCTGAAAGGACAAAGAGTGACATGATAACAAACCATAGCTTATGTGAAACAAAAGCTTCCCTTTCTTTGGAATTGGCGCTGGTCAGGCGAAGTGAAATCGCTGCCGCAAGGCGGCGGGGGCTTCATTAATGTTGGAATTATGACCTGCCTTATTAAATATTGATATGCCGCGGAGAAAGGCGAACCCCGGAGTAAAAATTTTTCACGCTGTCTCCGATATTTGTTTTGGCCGCGTATACATGGGAGCGGTCGGGTTAAACTTTATATACAGACTGTGTGTGAACCGAGCGTGGGCACAGCAGACTGCGTTTAACCGATGAGACTATACATGAAAGGAAGAGCGAAAATGGGATTGTTTGACGACAGACTTGTGCCGAGGGTCGACACTCAGCCGCGTCATATCAGCGGGATAACCTGCGACGCGCGCAACTGCGTATATCACGACGGAGATATCTTCTGCACCGCCGAGCACATCACGGTGAGGAGCATGGTGGCGACCAACTCGTCCGAGACCCGCTGCGCGACGTTCGAGGCGCGGCGCGGCGTTACGAAGAACACAGTGAGCTGAAAACGTCGTTTGGGCGGCGCAAAGCAAAAATTAAAACACAGCATACGGCGAACCCCGCACGGCGAGGTTCGCTCGTGTTTTTATTATGCGGCTCGATCGGACGAAATGATTTCGACAAAATAATCAAACGATATAATTTCGCGTCGATCATTGCGAATACTATCTTGCCGAACGTTATATTCGTAATATGAATCAGAGAGTAGATATAAGCGCTTCGCGCATCTCCGCCTTGTCGATCACCTTGTCAAAGCGTTTCGCGCGTTTGTCGATACCGGCGAGCGGGTAGGGAATCTCGGTTTTGGTGAGCTCGGACAGCTCATTGAGCGCCGACAGCTCGTCCGTGGGCTGACTGCCGGTTATCGATTTGTATACGTCCGACGCGAACTTGTACGGGCTAGCCGTCGACGCTACCAGCATTTTCAGTCCATCATGGTTGCGCTCGATATACTGCTTCGCGCAGTTCAGACCGACCGCGGTATGCGTGTCGACGAGATAGCCATCGTCACAAAACGTGCGCTTGATTTCGAGCGCGGTGTTGGCCTCGTCGCAGAAAAGTCCGGTGAAGTGAGCGTCGATAGCCTGCTTCAGGTCGGCGGGAATAGTATATTTGCCGTCGGTCGAGAGCTGCTTCATCAGCCGCGACGTCAGCTCGCTGCCGCCGAGCGTGTAAAGGAGCCGCTCGAGATTGCTCGAAATCAGTATGTCCATCGACGGCGACATCGTGGTGTAGAACTCGCGATTGCGGTCGTATGTGCCGGTTTCGAGGAAGTCGGTGAGGATATTGTTGCGGTTGGACGCGCAGACGAGACGGTTTATCGGCAGCCCCATCTGCTTTGCCAAAAACGCGGCGAAGATATTACCGAAGTTTCCGGTAGGCACGGTTACGTTGATTTTTTCACCGGCGTAAATCTCGCCCGAGTTTATAAGGTCGCAGTAAGCCGAGACGTAATATACTATCTGCGGCACGAGACGTCCCCAGTTTATCGAGTTCGCGCTCGACAGGAAAACGCCGCGGTCTTCGAGCTGCTTTCCGAATTCTACGTCGCCGAATATCTCCTTGACGCCATTCTGCGCGTCGTCGAAGTTGCCGCGTATCGCGCAGACCGCCACGTTATCGCCGGTCTGCGTCGCCATTTGCAGCTTCTGTACCCGGCTGACGCCGTCGACCGGATAGAACACCATTATCTTAACGCCCGCAACGTCGCGGTAGCCCTCGAGCGCGGCCTTGCCGGTGTCGCCGCTCGTCGCGACGAGGATATAGGCAAGCCGAGTCTCATTTGTCATCTTCAGCGCGCGCGACAGCAGCTTCGGCATTATCTGGAGCGCCATGTCCTTGAACGCTGACGTCGGACCGTGCCAGAGCTCGAGCGAAAATATATTGTCGGACAGCTTGTGTATCGGCGCCGCTCCGCCGACGAAGCGCTCAGACGAATAAGCCGCGGCGCAGTCCTCGAGCAGCTCTTCATAGCTGTAATCGGTTAAAAAGCGCGAGAGTATGTAGGCGGCTCGTTCGGGATAGGAAATCTCGCAGAGCTCGGCTATATCCTGAGAATCAAGATCGGGCAGAATCTCGGGCATGAACAGCCCGCCGTCGTGCGCGATTCCCTGTTTTATTGCTCCGGCGGCGGACAAGCAGTCCCCACCGCCTCTTGTGCTGATGTAGTTCATCAGAACCTCCGTTATTTTACCGCGTCACCTGTGTGACGCGCGGGAATATTGCTGTGCCAGCGACTCGCCCGGTCGCGGCTCAAAATTCTGACGCGGCGGAATGGCTTGCGGTCGGCACAATAAAATATAATTCAGATAATATTATATCAGATAAAAGTCAATTTAGCCATAGCGAAATGAAATTTCGGGCGTTTGCATAAAAGATTTTGTCAATCAATATTTCGTTATAGTTATTTTGTGCGAGCTTATCGGCGATTTTGTAGAGATCCGAGACATTTTCGATTCCTTCGGGCAGGTGACCGACGCCGTCGAGGTCGCAGCCGAGACAGACCGTGTCCTCGCCGCCGAGCGAGAGGTAGTGCTCGATGTGAGACGCGATATCGTCGACTGTGCATTTGTCAGCATTGGTCAGATGCATTGGCGCGAGGCTGATTCCGACTATACCGCCGAGCTTTGCTATACGTCTGAAGCTCGTGTCGTCAAGATTGCGGCGGTGATTGCACACCGCATACGAGTTCGAGTGGGTCGCGACGCAGACCTTGCCGGACGCCTCGCACATTTCCAGAACCTCGTTTGTCATCTTCACCGAAGCGTGTGATACGTCGGGGATGATACCCAGCTCGAAGCAGCGCAGAACGACTGAACGCCCGAAATCGGTCAGCCCCTCGTCGCTGTCGTGCGCGCCGCCTATCTTGCAGGTTTTGTTCCAGACGAGCGTCAGAAAGCGCACTCCGGCTTCATAAAGACAATCGAGCCGGCTAAGGTCGTCCGACAGCAGACGCCCGCCCTCGACCGCGAGCATAACCGCCATCGAGCCGCTGCTGTCGGCTTCGGTGAGCGTATGGCTGTCTTGGCAGAGACGCACGCTGATTCCGAGCTTCTCCGCGTCGGACAGCTGACGGACGAGCAGCTCGCGCGCCATAAAAAAGTTCCGGTAGTTCTCATCCTCGCTGTCTTTAGGGTCGCTCCACATCGCGAGCACCTGACAGAAGCGTTCGTATTCGGACAGCCGTTTCAACGAGAGGTTCAGGTCGTTTGATACGAGCGATTTGTTTTGTTTATTACATTCATAGAGTGTATCGCAGTGCAGGTCGAATAAGCGCAGGTTCATATCGTCACTCCTTGCTATAGTCGGACTATGATATTGCTGTATACGAAAATCAATTTGTAGTGGCGTTGTCGAGTATAGTTCGCGGCGAGCGCAGTGTCATAATTCCACTCGACCTTGTCCCCGATAGCCTGCCCGACCATAGGAGCGCGGAGGGAGTCGGGTTGCGGAACGGCGCCGGAACGCGGCTCGGACAGGGCGACAGGCGCGAAAAATCAACGCTGTCGGATGCGAGCGAGTCGAGGCAGGGAGTATTTACACAGGATAACCGGCGAAACAGAGGCGGCTTTACACGGAATTCGTCTGTCAGAACGAGAATTATATTCGACCGCGTCGGTATATATCGCTCCCCTCGCCACGCTCGGCATAAAATCAATAGTAATAATACCGCTGTTTTATCACCGCGTTGCGGAAGTGGTGGATTTTCAATGGGATCAGGCGCGAGATGTCGATCGGCGTGTCCTCGTGTATCGGCGGGAAGTAGACCTCGACGACGTCGATGCGCGGCTGCTTGTGCGGCTTGTTCTGCCGCAGATAGCCCTCTCCGGCGCGTATCAGCCGCTGCTTCTTCCTATAATCCACCGCCATCGCCGGACGACCGAAGCGCATATTCGATTTAGTCTGCGCGCGCGACTTTACCTCGACAAAAACAATATATTTATCGTCCTCGGCGATTATGTCAATTTCGTCGTGACCGACATAGAAATTGCGCGCGGTGATATGCAGACCGAGCCCCTCGAGATATTCGGCGGCGAGCTGCTCGCCGCGACGGGCAAGCTGTTGTTTATAGCTCATAACAATCAATCCATGGCTTTTGTGAAAAAAGCTTCCTTGTTCGGATTTGCTTTTGGCTTTGACGCAGTTTGAATCAATCTTGCCATAACGTGAATTTTCTTAAAAAGCTGACTCTATAGATTTCGGGCAGCTCGCCGTTTTCGGCTATGTATTCGCGTAATGCCGCGTAGTGAGCCTTCGTGGGATAGCCCTTGTGCGACGCGAGTCCGAGCGTCGGGTAGTCGTCGGCAAGACGCTTCATCAGGCGGTCGCGCGTGACCTTGGCGATAATCGACGCCGCCGCGATTGACGGGCAGAGCCGGTCGCCGCCGACCACGGTCTTGGTCGCTGTCTCGAAGCCGCGCGAGACATTGCCGTCTATGAGCACGAGCTGTGGTGTGCGGTCGAGGCTGTCGACCGCACGGCGCATCGCGAGCTGCGACGCGTTTAATATATTGAGCTCGTCAATTTCGCGCGGCGACGCGCTGCCGACCGCCCATTCCGCGGTATGCGAAATGAGCTTATACAGCTCCTCGCGACGCTTTTCGGACAGCTTTTTCGAGTCGTTCAGATAGGGCAGGTCGTAGTCGCGCGGCAGTATGCAGGCGGCGGCGACGACCGGACCGCAGAGCGGTCCGCGTCCGGCTTCGTCTGTGCCGCAGACAAGGTCATAGCCGCTCGAAAGCTCAAGCTCGAGCGATTTGTCCATATATTTATCCATGCTCATTCCTCGATCGGCGCATCGGGGGAAGCCGTTGTATCGCCGTCGGCAGGTTCGGCTTTCGCACTGTCAGTGGATACCGCTGTCGCGGTGTCGGCAGGTTCGGTTGCTAAACTGTCAGTGGATTGAGCTTTTGCGCTGCCGATAGTTTCGACTTTTTCGCTGTCAGTCTGCCTTTCGGTCTCGGGCGGCAGCTCAAGCGTGATCCTGCCGATTTTAGCCGAACGGAATTCGTCGAGCAGCATATTCGCGCACCTCTCGGTGTCGACCTCGCCGCCCGAAACGAGAAATCCGCGCTTTTTCGCGATCAGGCAGAACAGCTCGTAGTCGCTGAGTGAATCGTAATCGGCGATTGTGCCGAGCTTGTAGCGGGCGCAGAGCTGCTCTGGCGCGGTATGGCGCAGTCTTGCGACCAGCGCGACCGCGATTTCCTCGATGTCGAGCACGTCGTCCTTGATAGCTCCGGTGATCGCGAGGTTTTCGCCGACCGCACGCTCGTCGAATTTAGGCCAGAGCACGCCCGGCATATCGAGTAAGTCGATCCCGATTTTGGTCGTCACCCACTGACGGTCGCGCGTCACGCCCGGGCGGTTCTCGGCTTTAGCCTTGTTCTGTCCGGCGAGCGCGTTGATGAGCGAGGATTTGCCGACATTCGGTATGCCGACAATCATAGCCTTGACCCGCCGTCCGGTCATACCGCGGCTCTCGTAGCGGTCGAGCTTGTCGCCGAGGATAGTCTTTATCGCGGGCGAAATCGCGTTCATGTTCTCGCCGGTGCGGCAGTCGTAGAAGATTGAATTTGCGCCGACACTGCGGTAATAGTCGCGCCAGAGCCGGCTCGCGGCAGGGTCGGCGAGCGACGCGCGGGAGAGCAGCGACAGCTTTGGCTTCTGCTTTATCAATCGGTCGAGCTCGGGATTCTTCGAGCTCTGCGGAATCCGCGCGTCGAGTATCTCGATGACGATATCGACGAGCGGCAGGCTGTCGGTGATCATGCGGCGGGTTTTCGCCATATGACCGGGGAACCATTGGATTACATCTGACGGCATAAGGCACCTTGTTAGTTGTTAGTTATTAGTTGTTAGTTGTTAGTTATTTTAGAAAAGTAAGGATGGTTTAAGTTGGCAGTGATAAGTGAAAAGTGCGACCATTCACCGCCAAAGGCGGTTATAATCACAAAAATTGCCGCAGGCAATTTTTGTGTACCGCAACTCCTAACTCCTCACTCCTAACTCCTCACTATTTTCAGTCTACCGGTCCGATTTTGTTAAGCGGGGTTACCCGGAACAGCACGTGACCGAAGATGAAGCGGGTGTCGACGCAGCCGATTTCGCTGCCACGGCTGTCGTTCGAGTGGTTGCGGTTGTCGCCCATCACGAATACGCAGCCCTCGGGCACGGTCAGCGGGAAGGTGACGTCATACGAGCGCATCGGCAGCCCCTCCTCGTAGTTGACATAGTCCTCGTCGAGCGCGACTCCGTCGACCGTGACCTGCCAGGTCTCAAAGTCGATGTCGACCGTCTGTCCCTCGGTCGCGATGACCCGCTTGACGACTCCGCCGTTGATTCCGCTGTCGGGCGACTGAAACACTACAATGTCGCCGTTTTTGGGTGTATAGAACAGGTTGCTGACGACGAGCGTCTCGCGGTCGTGCAGGGTGTTCAGCATCGAGTCGCCGTCGACATAGGCGATACGCGCGATAAAGGTGAATACTATAAATATCGCGCTTATTGTGATTACAAATATTTCGATCCAGTCGTAAGTCTCTTTGAGCAGCTTCATCGGTGTGATAGCTTCACAGCCGTCCGGATCGGGACCATTAGGCGTATTCGAGCCATTATCGGCAGTGGTTTGAGATAAGGTTGACAGCTCGTTGTTTTCGTTGCTATTATTCAAGCTTCTACCTCCTGAATATTTATATTATTTCGCTTTTTCTATCACATATGAGAGCAGATTGTAGCCGTTCTCGATATAGAAATTCTTGTCCTTGCAGCTGTCCTCCGAGAATACCGACACACCGTCGACCTTTTTGTCGGACGAGTATATCATGAACGGAACCGGGTCGCTCGAGTGCGTGCGCATGACTATCGGAGTCGGGTGGTCGGGCAGCACCATTATCTTGTACTTTTCGCCGGTCGATACGAGGTAATCGTATACCGGCTTCAGAATCAGCTCGTCGATTTTTTCGATTGACAGCACCTTGTTGTCAATCTCGGCGCGGTGTCCGCACTCGTCCGGGGCTTCGACGTGGATGTATACGAAATCATAGCCGTTCTCGAAGGCTTCGATCGCCGCGTCAGCCTTGCCCGACCAGTTCGTGTGGACGTTTCCGGTCGCGCCCTCGACGTCGATAGACTTGAGTCCGGCGCAGATGCCGATTCCCTTGATCAGGTCGACTGCCGAAATCACCGCGCCGCGCAGTCCCCACTTCTCGTAGAAATTGGGCAGCGCCGGCTTCTTGCCGGGACTCCAGAGCCAGATTGAGTTCGCCGGACGCAGTCCGCGCGCTCGTCTCGCTTCGTTAATAGGGTGATGCTCGAGGATGTCCCAGCTTTTTTCCATCAGTTCAAGGTAGGGCTGTCCGGCGTCACCGGCTGGCAGGTAGTCCTTGATTTTCTTGCCGAGAATGTCGTGTGGGCGCATGAAGTTATACTCGGACGGAGCGTTGTTCCAGATCATGCAGTGACGGTAGGACACGCCGGTGTAGAAGTGGCGCGACTCGTTGCCGAAGGCTTCCTCAAGCGAGCGTATAAGCTCGGACGCTTCCTCGGTCGTGATTTCATCGGCGCTGTGGTCGAGCATCGTGCGCTCGCTATAGGCGCAGTCCTCCTCGGAGAGGGTGACGACGTTGCACCGGTAGGCGGTGTCCTCGGGGCGCATATCGAGCCCCATTGATACGGCTTCGAGCGGCGAGCGTCCCTTCGAGTAGATTTTCGGGTCGTAGGATAGCACGGCGATATTCGCGGTGTCGCTCTCGGGCACCATTCCCTCAGGCACATTTAATACCGTGCCGCAGAGCGAATCCCTCGCGAGCGTGTCCATCATCGGCTTCTTCGCGGTTTCCATCGGGGTCTTATCTCCAAGTTCGGCGAGCTTATAGTCAGCCATGCCGTCGCACAAAAGTACAAGATATTTCATTTATTATAACCAGTCCTTATCATTCGATCAATTTGCTGTTCCGCGTTTTGGCGGAACAGTGGCTGTAATGCTTGGTTTGGCATACAGCAATACATTGATATTATAGCACAAAAATTTACCTTGAGCAAGGGAAATTGCGAAAATTCGGCAGATGTTGGACGTATTTAACAAAAAATTAACAATGCAAAATTGGCTTTATTCGAGCAGCTCTGAAATTTTTTCTTCAAAATATATCGCGAGTCGGGCTGCGTCGGCATATTCGCCGCGGTCGTCAGCCTTTCCGAGATACGCCAGACGCGCGGTCTCTATCGGTCGGCGCAGGTCGGGTTCAAGCTTCGCGAGTACCCAGCTCGCGGCGGTATCCTTAGACACAATCTCGCCCGCGTCGAGCGTGTACCACATCCGGCAGTAGGTCAGTAGCACGTTCCGCTCATCTTCGCGCAGATATCCGGCGAGCTTCGGCAGCTCGCCGCGCATCGCACGCTTGACGTCGCTGTCGGGTATCGGGTCGGCGAGCTCGGACAGCTCACGACCGTACAAGCGCAGGCTGTGACGTTCCGATTGACGCAGCAATATCACAAGGTCGGTGCTCTCGTGCGGCATTGGTAGCTCACCGGCTTCGATTTCAGCCCGTAGCCATTCGCCGTAAAGGTATTCGATTCGCGGCGGGAAGCGGCGGGGGCGAAGCTGTTTAGAATCAAGTACTGTAATCTCGAGCGGGCGCAGTCCGCGTTGCTCGGAGTGCGCGGCCGCGACCGGGACTGACAGTTCGAGCAGTCGTTTTGTCAGCTCTGCGCGCAGCGTGTCGTCGAGACCGCCGTCGACTATTATCAGGATATCGATATCGCTGTCGTGACGCAGCCCGCCGAGTACCGCCGAGCCGTAGAGATAGATGCCGCACAGCCGCTCGCCGAACAATTCTGTCGCCATCGCGGCGACGTCGCGCGCCTGCGCGGGTATTTGTATATTGTAAGTATCAGTCATTGGTGCCACCATTATGCAATTAATTTCGGCAGCACCATAGATGCTGCCGAAGTGGTTAATCTTATTCAATATCTGTGCTCGCAGTCCAGATTGCCGCTGAAATAGTTCAGTCCTATCCGATTGGTGTGCTCACCGTTCGGATGCTGCCGAAATAGCTTAATCCTGCTCAATCACCGCGATTACCGTCTGTCCTGCCTGAACATATACCTTGGTAAATCCGGTCAGAGTCGGGCGCGGCGTGTTGTCAATCCGCAGTACAGTATACCAGCCGTCGCGCTTGCCGGTGTTCGTGACCTCGACATGGTCGCGGTCAAGCCACTTCTCGTCGAACGTAGTGTACGACAGTCCGTAGCCGAACGGATAGAGCGGCTCGCCGTCGAAGAAACGGTAGGTGCGGCCGCGCATCGAGTAGTCCTCGAACGGCGGCAGGTCGTCTATCGACTTGTAGAAGGTGACCGGCAGCCGACCGCTCGGCGAGACCTTGCCGAACAGTATGTCGGCGAGCGCCCCTCCGCCCTCGGCGCCCGGGTAGAAGCACTGAATGACCGCGCCGCAGTCGCGGTCCTGCTCGACAAGGCTTACGCAGCTGCCGCTGACATTGACAAAGACAATCGGCTTTCCGAGCTTTACAATCTCGTGATAGAGCTGCTTCTGTATTGCCGGCAGCTCGAGGTCGATTTTATCGCCGCTCGAGAAGCCGTTGTACGCGTCGCCCTCCTCGCCCTCGAGCGTCGGGTCAAGACCCATGCACATAATAACGACGTCGCTGTTTTTCGCGGCGATTATCGCCTCGCGCAGCGGGTGCTCCTCCCAGCCGCCGAGCTTTTCGCGGAACAGGTGGCAGCCGCGCGCGTATCTGACGCGACCGGTCGCCGCGTCCTGTATGCCGCGCAGCAGCGTCGTATAACGCGACGGCGTGCCGTTGTAGTTGCCGAGCAGAATCGTCTTCGAGTCGGCGTTCGGTCCGATGACCGCGATTCGCTCACTGCCAGTAAGCGGCAGGATTCCGTCGTTTTTGAGCAGGACTATCGACTGCCGCGCCATCTCGCGGTTGAGACGCTGATGTTCGGGCGAGTCGACCACTTCCATAGTGATATTGTCATACGGGCATTCGTCGAACATACCGAGCCGCAGCCGCGCTTCAATCAGACGCTCGCAGGAGACGGTGATGTCCTCCTCGCTGATAAGTCCCTTTTCGTAAGCTATCATTAAATATGTATACGCCGAGCCGCAGTTGAGGTCGCAGCCGCTCTTCAGGGCGAGCGCCGCGCTCTCGTCCGGACTGCTCGTGACGTGGTGGTGCGCGTTGATGTCGTTTATCGCGCCGCAGTCTGAGACGACATAGCCGTCGAAGCCGAATTCGCCACGCAGTATCTTTTGAAGCAGCGTCGGACTGCCGCAGCAGGGTTCGCCGTTGACGCGGTTGTACGCGCCCATGACCGCCGCCGGCTTTGCCTTGTCAATGCAGTACTTGAATGCCGAAAGGTAGGTGCCGTACAGGTACTCGTCACCAATCTCGACGTTGAAGCCGTGGCGCAGACCCTCCGGACCGCTGTGTACCGCGTAGTGCTTGAGTGTCGCGTCGGTCTTGCGATAGACCGGGTCGTCGCCCTGCAAGCCTTTGACGAACGCGACACCCATGCGTCCGGTGAGGTAGGGGTCCTCGCCGTAGGTTTCGTGACCGCGTCCCCAGCGCGGGTCGCGGAAGATGTTGATGTTCGGCGACCAGATTGTCAGACCCTGATATATCTCGGTGTCGCCGAATTTTTTGTACTCGTTGTACTTAGCGCGTATCTCGTCCGATATCGCGGTCGCGACCGTGTGCATCAGGTGAGTATTGAAGCTGGCAGCCATAGCGATAGCCTGCGGAAACACGGTTGCGGTGCCGTTGCGCGCGGTGCCGTGCAGGGCTTCGTTCCACCAGTTGTAGGCGGGAATTCCGAGCCGCTCGACCGGGAGCGCGTCGTAGCGGAGCTGTCCCGCCTTTTCATCAAGCGTCATCCGCGACACAAGCTCATGTGCGCGTTGTTTGAAATCCATAATAATTACCATAGCTTTCGATGTGCGAAAGCTCCCTTTCTGTAGGAATTGGGGCGGGTTGTGCGAAGCAAAATCGCTGTTTTCAAGCAGCGAACTACTGCAAAGCAGCAGACCACAAAGCTTAGCGTGAAAAATTAATTTTCGCTTTCACCTAAAGGCTTCAGATAGGCTCGCAGCCGATTATTCGCTCGTCGTTCGTCGGTACTACCTTCTGCCCCGGCTCGACTATCAGAAAATCCTCGTCGTTCCAGTCGCCGGAGATGAAGCGCTCGAGTAGCGACATATCGCCGTCAAGCTCGCTGTAATCCCAGTGGTAGAATTTGGCGGCGTTCTGTGCGAACAGCTTGTATTCGGGCTTGTCGAAGAAGGGCATTTTTATATAGGCGGCGTTCTTGTAGTCCTTTTTCCAGCCGTTCAGGCTTTCGAGCAGGAACTCGATATCGTCGTCGTCATAGCCCTTCTCGTGGTAGTATTCGATAGCGCGTGCTTCGCGCTCCTCACACGGCATTTCGGCGTTTTCAATCCAGCTCGCGGTGTACCAGAAGCAGCCCGGGATTTCGTGAAATAGCTGCATATATCGCTCCTTTGAGCCGAGGAAAAAGGTTATGCAGTCGTGACCGCGCGGTATGACAAGCCGGTGCTTCTTCGAGCTTATGCCGACAACCCCGTTCGAACATAGACCGTAGCCAATCAGAATCGCGTCGAAGTCGTCCTTCGTGTATGGAACCGGCGAATCACTGTTGCCGCCGAGCGCGTTTGTGTGAGGGTCGTTGCCCGAGTCTACGAGGTCGATTTCCTGCTGGAGATTGCGGCGCAGCACATCCGGCGCGTTGTGGTAGCCCTGACGGATAAAGGTGGTGTCGATATTGTTGTCGGTGAGCGCCGAGAGATAACTAAGCTCGCGCGACAGTGCCTTGCAGGCGATAAGTTTCAGGCGCATGGTGTGCCTCCGTCAAATAATTGTGTTAAACCTACCTACAGTATATCACGGAATTGTGAACAATTCTACCAAAAGCAATGCCGCCGAGCACTTTCGGCGGCATATTTGTAGAATTGTGTTATTACAGTACCAGTTCGGCAAGTCCCGCGTGACCGAGCGCGATATATATCCGCTCGCTGCCGTCAACTTTGACTGACGCGGCAAATTCGGGGAACAGTCCGGTCTCCGCCTGTTTTATCAGACGCGGCGAATGAGGTGACGATATGTCGAATACTTCGATGAGTCCGGTCACGCGGTTCAGTAGTGTGAGCCGTTTGCCGCATACGAACGGCAGTCCGGACATTGAGCTCTGTGTCAGTTCGGAGTCAATTGCGACACCCACGTCCGGCTCTGGCAGCGAATTCAGCGACGCGGGGTTGTCGAGACAGTGATATCCTCGGTCGAATACGCAGATGAGCTTGTCGCCATAGCCGCACGCGCCCTCCTCGAATGGGCAGGTCTCGTGTCCGAGCCGATATCCGGTGCGCTCGAGATCGTTGTCGCCGAGGCGCAGCAGCTCCGGACCTCCGGCGAGCGGCAGGACGATTATGAAGCTGCCCGAGCTGTCGACATATGTGGTGCGGGCGATGTGCCGGTGGTAGAGCATACCGAAGCCGAGCCGCGCTCCGAGCGGCTCGAGCCGGTATTTGTCGCCGCATACAGTCAGGCAGGCGGCGGCAAGGCTTCCGCAGCCGAGCTGTAATACGAGCTTGTCGCCGACCGCGACTACTTCGCGAACCGACAAGCCGATGCCGAATTCGATTCGCGACAGCTCAACGATTCGGTCGGTCATCCGGTAGAGCGCGCAGCCGCGGTCTCCCTCGGCGGTTGCGATGAGACAGCCGTCGCGTCCACGGTCTCCGCGCCCATGGTCGTCGATTAGCGCGACGTCGTGGCAGATTCCATCTGTCGCAAAGCTGTCGATATAACCGCCGTTTAGGTCGAGCCAGACAATCCCGTTCTCACCGCAGGCGGCAAGCAGGTTTTCGCCCGACTGAACAAATGAATGTAGCTGCGAGCTGGTATTGTATAGTATTTTCAGCGTTGGATTTGAACTGCCGGGCTGCTCGGAATATGAATATTCGTGCCGCTCGGTCGGCGTGTTTTCAAGCTGTGTTCGGTCATATACTGCGCACGCGCCGGCTTTGACCAATGCGGGAGCGCGGCTGCCGCTTGACAAAATGTGTACGCCGTCCTCGCACGCGGCGCAGACGCAGCCGTTTACAACAGCGACTCCAGTGACAATTCCGCACTGAAGCTGTATCGACGGCGACGACAGCTGCTGCACCGGCTTCGGCGGCAGGCGGAAGCTGTGTGTAAAGCGGGGCTGTGACAGGTCGGTGATGTCGATTCTGAACAGTCCATTCATCGAATCGGTGAAATAGCAACAGCCGTCCGAGCCGAATACGCGCCATGTGTCGAGCCCGCCGAACAGCGGCGGGGCTTTGAGCCGCGACAGGAATTCGGGCTGCGTCGGGTCAGAGATATCGAAAAGCTCGATGCCGTGTCCGCAGCCGTAGCCGTCGGCGAGCATTTCGGGCGTGACAAAGGTTTGTGTTTTGTATTTGACGCGGTTGATAAGCCGCGCCGAATGGTGTCCGGACGCGACAAGGCAGATTGTGCGCACAGCTTTGCCACGGCTGGCAGTTACGACCGACACACCGTCCGAGAAGCCGTCGACCGAAAAGGTCGAGAGTCGGCGCGGCTCATGTGGATTCGATATATCGAAGATATGCACCTGCTTATTCATCCAGTCGCTCGCGATCGCGAGATTTTGGTGCAGCCAGACCGACTGCGCCTCGCCACAGAGGAAATCGCCGAGCCGCACCGGATGATACGGGTCGGAGATATCGTAGAGCTCGCAGCCCATATGCCGGTTTGTGACCGCGAGCAGCCGTCCGGCTGCCGCGACTCCGGTCGCGAGCTCAAGCGTATCGACATGAGCGGCGAGACGTGGTCGTTCGGGCATAGTCAGGTCGACTACATACAGCCCGTCGGCGCGGGCGGTGAGGTAGCCGAATCCGCCGCAAATCGACAGCTGCCGTGACTCCGCTTGAATTTCGAGCGACGACAGCTGCTCGTATTTTCCGTCTATGCCGACGCGGTAGACTCCGACGAGTCCGCGTCCGGCGGCGACGAGGAGCTCCTCGCCGGTTCCCGGGGATATAAGCGTCGCTGTGTCCATGACCTGCCCGAGGTCGCGTATTGTGCCGAGCTCACGAAACGGCTCGCCGAACGGCGAGGGCTCGGGGATAAGGATTGATCGGCTGATATTGCCGTTTAGAATTGACATACTGCCTCCTATATTAACCGCGATTTTACGCAATGTCTGTTTTATAGAAATATTTATCTTATATAATTGTGATATAGCAATTGATATAATTATAATTATATAATGCGGGAAACCTAAAGTCAATTATTGAAATATGATATATATTACATAAATGTGAGGCTAAATATGGATTATGACTTAATTCCGATAACCACAATCTCACCGCTCGAATCGCTGACGCGTGTAAGCGGTTTTATACGTGCGTCAACGAGCGGAGGAACCGCCGCTCGCGGCTACTACTCAAACGGCATAGTCCGTCCGCTCGATCTTTCCTGTATACTCCAGTATACGCTTGAGGGCTGCGGAGAGACTTGGGTAGGCAGCCGTCGCTGGCGAGTGCCTGAACGCCATGCCTTCATCAATATAATCAACCGAGTAGACACCGGCTATCGCTATCCGCGTGACGAGGAGCGAACCTGGCGGTTTGTCACATTTACATTTATAGACGGCAATGTGCGCGAGCTGTTCGGCGAGCTTATCGCACGCTTTGGTCCGGTGTATGATCTGTCGCGCTCGCATGACGCGCTGACGCGCATAGCCGAGCGAATCGACAGACGGCAGGGGCAGGTGTATTCGCTGTCCGAGAGCAGTTCGGTTTATTCGGCAATACAAGCCATGCTGCTCGACAGCGTCACAATTGACGATACTCGCGAGCGCGGTATCGTCAATCGCATTCATGAGCTGGTCGAAAGGCGGGTGCGCAGCGTTGACAGCATCCGCTTCGGCGTCGGAGAGGTCGCGGTAGAACTCGGATATTCGCGCGAGCACCTGTCGCGGCTCTACCGCGACGCGACCGGTCGCACGCTCAAAGTATATATTGATTTTGCGCGTGTCGAGTATATCCGCGAGCTACTCGAATTGAATGACTGCGCTACGACCGCGCGTCTGGTCGGCATGGACAGCCCCGCGAATCTGACCGCGTATTTCAAACGCTGCACCGGCATGACTCCGTCCGAATACAAGGCATCCGGAGAGCTCGCGTCATGGCTGTGATGAGCAAATCGCGACCTTGTAAATATCCGCTCAATAAAAATCCGGCGCCGACTGTTTCACAGTCTGCGCCGCTTTGTGTTTGTCAGGAATTTTGACTAATCGAGTATTTCGCGCCGTCGAAGCCCTCGGGCAGATACTTTTTCATGTCGTCGGCAATCGACCGCTCACCGCTCGCGTAGACGCCGTCGGGGTCTTCGATTGTGATGTACAGGCAGTTTTCCTTGATTCTCACTCCGGACGATATGACATACGGTGCCGGCTCTATTCCCGCATCGCGTTCTTCCCGCTGAAGGTCGAATATTTGTTTCGAAGCCTTTTTCAGCTCGTCATATGAGTATTTCACAAGCTTTACCGGCGGATTCTCAAGTCCGGTCGCGTCGCGCAGGATTTCGAGTATCTCCTCGCTGTCGTCGGTAATGCAGAGCACCGTGCCGTAGACCGGGTCGATATACGCCCCGGCGTAAAATTCAGGGTATTCGTTGTCCTCCGGGGTGTAGCCATGCTCCTTGAAGTAACCGATGAGCCCGCTCGACTTCGGCGCGGAGTCACCGGTGTCGTCGGGGTCGCGTACCACCGCCGTGCCTTCGACAATGCCTGAATCGAGGTAGTCGTATTCACTTGGCGACAGGTTCAGTCCCGCGTCGCTGTCAGAGGTGCAGCCGCTTATAAATATAGTCAGCGCGGATAGTATTGCTATTATGCCGGTAATTGTCAATTTATGCTTCTGCGCCATGATATCACCTGTTTTAACTTACAGCGCATAGTCAGGACGTCTCGAGCGCGTCGAGTGCCTCGATGAGGTCGCCGACAGTCTCGATTCCCTCATACGCGGTCTTGAAATACAGCGGCTCGACCTTGTCGTCCGAATCGAGCTCGAGCGACAGGATGTCGTCGTCGTTGTCAATCTTCAGCAGGCTCGGGCTGTTTACATAGATCTCGTCCTCGCTGTATATGCCGAGCGCGAGCAGATAGGTTCCGCCGTATTCGGGTATCGGCAGTATCGGCTTGTAGCCGAAGGTGTAGCCGTCGACCGGACCGTTAATGCTCAGAAAGGTGAAGGTATCGCCTACCTCAAAGTCGCCCTTGCAGCTGTACATCACCGTTACCTCAAACGGAACGCGGATCTTTTCGAGCGCTCGTTTGTTTTGGCTTTCGAATATCGAGCTGTCTATCTTGCCGCCGTCAGTGCGGTAGGGCTCGCCGATGTCGGTGATCTTGCCGATGACCATGCCGTCGGCGAAGTCGTACAGTGACTGCAGAGTCTCGTGTTCTTGAATTGTCGCGAATCCGAACTGGATGAATTTCTCGTCGTCGGTCTCGACCGCGTCCTCGGAGACCGGAGCGCCGTCCTCGGAGAGCGCAGCGCCGTCCTCGATTGGCTCGGCATCGGGGCTGTCCGCGTCTGTGCAGCCAGCGATGAGCGTGGCTGACAGGATGAACAGCGTCAGTATAAGCGATAAACGTTTGTATTTCACTTTTACGGCACCTCCTCATATCCGTAAATTAACAATAGGCGGCGGGCGTATTATTTGCCGAATAAGCCGCACGGCAGATCCGCGACCTGATCAGTCGTCCGACAACCCCATGACCTGATCACCTCATGACCGGATCAATTGTCCGACACCCCACGGCCCGATCAGTTGTCCGACAGACCCGCAACCGCGTCCGTAAGCTCGGAGACATTCGTAATATCTTGATATGGCGGGTCATACATCAGCGTTTTCACCGCCGCCCCGCCGTTATCGCTAATCGCGTGCGTCGAATCGTAGCCGTCCAGCCGCGCGGCTCCCTGCAAATACGGATAGGCTTCGTATTCGGACGCGACGCAGATCGGCAATAGATAGACTCCGCCGACCTCGAGGTCGGGGAATACCGTGTCGACCGCGTAACTGTCGATAATTCCGTTTAGTCCGAGCACGGTAAAGCTGTCGTTTGGCGCAAGGTCGCCCTTGAAGCTCTCAAGCACCTTTATCTCATACGGCGTGCGCAGGTCGATAAGCTCCTTCATGATCTCGTCGTGCGGCATACCGAACGTCAGTTCTCCGCCATCGATGAGGTAGGAGTCGCCGCGGCTCGTGACCTCGCAGACTACGACATAGTCGGCCGAGGCGAATATCTCGGGCAGAGTGTTGTACGCCGAAACCTGCCCGCCAAGCCTCAGTATGTTGTCCTCGGGAATCGACGAGATGTCGGCATCGGCGCTCGCCCGAGCTCCGCAGGCGCAGAGCCCGAACGTCAGTGTCAGTATGACAAGCGGCAGTATAAGCTGTGATTTTCGCATATTCAGGTCTCCTTTCGACAGTATTAGTTGTGTAGTACTAATATAACTATACCACACCGCGGGTTGATTGTCAATAGACAAATCTGACGATATTGACAGCGATATGTGTACACAATGCACAATTGCCCGGTCGGTTATCCCGACCGGGCAATATAAGTGTAGAGTTGTTAGCCAGCTCAGATATGATAATTGTCGCAATGCTGCCAATCAACGCGAGATTGCGCCCGAGAATTACGGCATTATTCGTACATCTCGATAACCGGGCTCGCGGTAATGCCCAGGTCGCGCAGACGGTACTCGTAGCACCACTTGTCGCCGGTAGTGCGCCAGATCTGCGGTCCGACCCAACGCTCGTTCACGTCAGTGTTGTGCAGCGCGCCGAACGCGTTGAAGCGGTTGCCGAACAGCCTGAATACCAGCTTGTGACGTCCGGCTTTGACGCGGCCGAGGTTCAGTCGGAACGGGTCGAACGCGACAACGCCCTTGTCCTCGCCGTCAAGGAATACCCGCACAAGCGCGCCGCGGTATTCTGACACCCGCGCTATCAGCTCGCAGTCGGGAGTCTCGATTTCTTCAACATAGTCGATGTTGCCGGTGTAGAAGGGCAGCGACTGTGATGTGACCGTCGAATAGCCGAGCTTTTCGGGCAGAGCGCAGAGCGTCTTTTCGCAGCCGGCTACCTTGACGCCGAACTCGCCGAGCAGATAGCACCCCTCAACCTTTGTGCGTATGCCGATAGGTGTGCGGACGAGCAAGACGTTCTTGCCCTTGACTATCTTCGGCAGGGCTATCTTCTTTATCGACTCGTCGACGAAATAGCCGTGTGTCGCCTTGTCAGCCTTGACGCCGTTCAGTATGACCTCGCAGAGCTCGGCGTTCTCGATCGCGAGATACGCGCCGTCGTATTCGATTTCCGACTCGAAGACAACGCGCAGGTCTACATGGTGGCTAAGCACCTCCGGCGGCTCGACCCACGGCTGCGCGCCGTTGTATGCCGGCAGACCGGCGATCGCTGCGGCACGGTTGTTGAGCCGCAGCAGCTCCTCCTCGGGCAGCCATTCGCCGTCGGCGGTCAGCGACTCGGAGTCGACGCGGAACTCAGCTGAATCGAGCAGCATGGCGTTCGGCTCGTCGAGCGAATATGGCAGTGTATGACGCTCGATATAGCTGCCAATCAGCTTCATCCGCGGCTTTTCAGCCGGCTTTGCGGCTTCGTTGTAGGGCATGAGCCGGAGCAGTATGCTGTCGAACGCGTTCATCACGTAGTTGATTATAGTCTTGCCGTCCTCGACACGGTGGTCGGCGATTTCGGTTTTACCGGTGAGCGTGTCCCAGATTACCGGCGTGAACTCGCCGACAATTTTGATGACCAGTCGTTCGGGGGCATGGTATCCGACGTTGGATACCGGACGCCCATGGCAGATGAATATCCAGTCGCAGTCGGTGTCACGACGATAATTGTAGATATATCTGTTTGCGAGGTTTCCGCTCTGATTGCGGATTTCGACGCGGCGGAAGTCGTCGAGCGCGCCGATCAGCTCGTCGCGCGAGAACTGTATCGACTCGCACTGCGAATAGAACGGCTTTACGTCGTCAGAGACAACAGCGTCGACGTATTTCGGGCAGTCGCCCATGAAAATTACCGTACCGCCGGCAGCCTTGAACTTTTCGAGTATGTCGAGCGTCGTTTTGCGCATCGTCTCGAGTCCCGGAACGACTGCGACCTTGTATTTCATCTTGCCGACCGCGAGCTCGCCGCCGTCAGCGCCTACATACTGCTCGGGCAGCAAACTCTCGCTGATGAAGTCGAAGTCGAGCTGCGCGAACAGCAGCCAGTCGATAACATTGGTGAAGTTGCCCTCAATCTGCGAGCGGATGCTGCCGGTGTTCTCGGACGGTCCCCAGTGCAGCCAGTAGCTCTCGACCGGATGTATGACCGCGATGTCGACCTTCGGACGACCGCGTGTCAGCGCGGTATTCAGCCGTGCGAAGTGATTTTCTATGTACGGATATTCCTTGTACCACGGCGACTGATAGAATATCGACGCCGGATAGTCGCGCTTCGCCTCGCCGTACATCGACATCCATGCGAGGTGCGGTACGCGGACGGTGACGCCGAGCGCCGCCTGCCAGTCGCCCTGATGCTTGTGACCGCGGAAGTCATAGTCCCAGTCGGTGACGCCGTACAGCTCGGACAGCATACCTTCGCGTCCGTATTGATGGACGGCCGACTGCGCCTGCTTCGCGGTCGCGTAGTTGTGACCGTCGCAGAGCATATCGATTCCGGGTATCTGGAAGTTGCGGTAGGAGCGCATAGCTTCGCCGAGGCAGGCGGTCTGGCTGTGCAGGTTGTCCTCGGCCATCATATGACCGGTCATCGAGATGCCGTTCTTCTCGCACCACTTGCCACAGTTGTCGGCGAACGCCTCGGTGAACAGCTGGCAGATGAAGTCGTGATACAGGTAGCGCGGACGCGAGATCTCGCCGTTCGGCTTTTCCCAGAACAGCTCGGGCAGGGTGTCCTCAATCTTCGCGCCGAAACGCTTTTCATACAACGTGTCGAGCTCGGGAGTCCAAGGCAGGGTCACGTCGGCGGTGCTCTTCGCGAACGCGAGCGTGCCCTTGTGTGTGAACTGCGGCTCGTCGGTGAATATCGCCGGAACGCAGCCGTCGAACTCGTCTCCGACCGTCTTTTTGTAGGTCTCGTGCGTCGTTTCGATGAATTTATCTATAGCCGGCTTCGACAGTGTGTCGACGTAGGTCTGGTTGTTGTACCAGCCCGACTTATCGGTCGTCTGACAATAGGTGAACCACTTCGTGCCGCGAGCTTCCTCGTCCGGGGCGATCATGCGGTAGGATTCGAGCTCGCCCGCGTCGTTCAAAACGATGTCGTACGCGTGGAAGAAATAGGGCTCTCCGGCTTCGACCGCTTCAGCCTTCGATTTCAGATCGGCGGTCAGGTCGCGCAGCGTGATGCGTAAAAATCTCTGACGGTAGCGCGGAGTCTTTGTGACAAGACCTCCGGCGGCGCCGCTCGGCCAGCGATCCTCGTCGTAGAGCCAAGCGAGCGTGTGTGTGCGCTTCGCCTCGTCGGCGCAGTGGCGGATCAGCGACATGAACTCATCGGACAGGTAGGGCACGTCCATTCCGGTGCGCGAGTGGATGTGGTAGCCGCCGAAGCCCATCTCTTTAAGGTAGCCGATCTGGCGGGTTATGAGGTCGGGTGTGACCTTGCAGTTCCAAGCCCAGAAGGGCGCGCCGCGATATTCGCTCGTCGGATTCTCGAACAGCGATTTGTCGAGCGTTTGCGATTGATTCTTTTTGTAAAGCATAGAAACCCCCTGTAGAAAGAGTGGTATGAATCGCTTCGCGATTCATAGAGTGGTGTCTTGCCTGCGGCAAGACAGAGTGGTATCGCGCTGTGCGCGATAGAGTGGTGTCCCGCTTTGCGGGACAATGGATTTAGTAATGATAAGAATACGTTTGTCCCATACCACTATATCATATTTTGCGGTAGTTGTCAATATATATGGAACAAATACACACAATTTATCGGCTGCTATTCGTCACTGTAAAAAAACAAAAGAGCCGCATTATTTGAATGCAGCTCTTTCAAAATTAGTGTCGTCATTATCTCGCCAAAGGCGAGATACCATTCTGTCCCGCGGAGCGGGACACCACTCTATCGCGCGGAGCGCGATACCACTCTGTCCCGCGAAGCGGGACACCACTCTTTTAATAAGCGATTCCCTGCCACTTCATCGCGTCGGCGATCTTCAAGAAGCCCGCGATGTTCGCGCCGGCGACAAGATTGCCCTCGCAGCCGTATTCCTTTGCGGCGTCAGCGCAGTTCTTGTAGATGTTCGTCATGATGCCGTGCAGCTTTGCGTCGACCTCCTCGAAGGTCCAGGACAGTCTCTGGCTGTTCTGCGACATTTCAAGACCGCTCGTTGCAACGCCGCCGGCGTTTGCAGCCTTCGCCGGTCCAAAGAGAACCTTATTCTGCTGGAACAGCTCGATGGCTTCGGGAGTGGACGGCATATTCGCGCCCTCGGCTACAGCCATTACGCCGTTCGCGATGAGCGCCTTCGCGCCCTCGGCGTCAAGCTCGTTCTGGGTTGCGCAGGGCAGCGCGATGTCGCACTTGACAGTCCAGATTCCGCGGCAGCCCTCGACATACTTCGCGGTGGGTACGCGCTTTGCGTATTCGGAGATGCGTCCTCTCTCGACTTCCTTTATCTGCTTTACGACGTCGAGCTTGATTCCGGCTTCATCAACAACATAGCCGTTCGAGTCGGACATGGCAATGACCTTCGCGCCGAGCTCGGTAGCTTTCTGATTTGCGTAGATTGCGACGTTGCCCGAGCCGGAGATAACGACCGTCTTGCCCTCGAACGAGCTGCCGTTTGCGCGGAGCATTTCGTCGGTGAAGTAGCACAGACCGTAGCCGGTAGCCTCGGTGCGCGCGAGCGAGCCGCCGTAGGAGAGACCCTTGCCGGTGAGCACGCCGGTGAACTCGTTGCGGAGCCGCTTGTACTGACCGAACATGAAGCCGATCTCGCGTGCGCCGACTCCGATATCGCCTGCCGGAACGTCGGTGTCCGCGCCGATGTGCTTTGAAAGCTCGGTCATGAACGACTGGCAGAAGCGCATGATTTCAGCGTCGCTCTTGCCTTTCGGGTCGAAGTCACTTCCGCCCTTGCCGCCGCCCATGGGCAGGCTGGTCAGCGAGTTCTTGAAGCACTGCTCGAAGCCGAGGAACTTGATAACCGAGGCATTCACAGACGGGTGCAGTCTAAGTCCGCCCTTGTAAGGACCGATAGCCGAATTGAACTGAACTCTGAAGCCGCGGTTTACCTGTACCTTGCCGTTGTCGTCTACCCAGCTGACTCTGAACTGGATGAAACGCTCGGGCTCAACTATGCGATCGAAAATTCCTGCAGCGATGAGATCGGGACGCTTGTCAGCGACCGGCTCGAGACTCTCGAGCACCTCGCGCACCGCCTGCTGGAATTCAGGCTCGTTGGGATTTCGTTTGCAGACGGTCTCATATACGCCCGCAAGATAAGTATTCTTGAATGCCATGCCGATTACCTCTTTAATAATATGATTTCGAATAATTCAGCTTGTTTATCCGCTGTAATAACATTATACTACTTTTTCTCCCTTTTTGCAATATGCACGGACAAATTATTCATTTTGAAAATGTAAATAATTTAATAATACGTAATTTATAGGATTTACACAAGGAAAAGTAATTGTACCAAATTAATACAATTTCTTATATTAAATGGCAATACATAATTTTAACTTTGCCCTCGGGAGGTACCGCTTTGCGCAATCAAAATCTGACAGCCGGTTCGGTTAGTACCGAGCGTCTCTTTATCGGACCGCTGCTGCACCGCTTTTTCAAAAACGGGCTGATACTGACCCTTTCCGCGCTCGCGATGCGGATCGTGGGAGTTTCGTTTAATTCGTTTATAACCTCAAAGGTCGGAGCGGACGGAATCGGACTGTATACGCTTATCATGAGCGTTTACGGTTTTTCGGTTACGGCTGCGTCGTCGGGCGTGCATCTCGCGTCGACACGGCTCTGCGCCGAGGCGCGCGACCGTGCGCATCTGTTTGCCGCGCTGCGGCGTTGCCTTATATGGGCGGGCAGCTGCGGGCTTGCGGTGGCGGTCGGACTCGCGGTCGGCGCGGATTTTATTTCGATAAAGCTTTTGCAGGACGCGCGCTGCGCGGCTTCACTGCGGCTGCTCGGGATGAGTATGCCGTTCATCGCGTTGTCGAACGTGCTGTCCGGATATTTCACCGCGGTGCGAAAGGTGTCGAGAAATGCCGCGGCGCAGATATTCGAGCAGCTGTTCAAGATATTTGTCTCGGTTTATCTGCTGCTCTACATACTGCCGGACGGTATCGAATATGCCTGTATCGCGTTGGTCGGCGGAGGTATGCTCGCCGAAGCGGCGTCGTTCTTCGTTTCGTTGATACTATTTCTTATCGATTCACGCGTCAGGGGCAGGTCGGGGCGCGCCGATAATTGCGTAGACCGAGTCATACCCGCTTTTCGACGCGTCACTCCCGAAGAGGGACGCGAACTGACGCGCGAGCTGTTCGGCATAATTCTGCCGGTGTCCGCGGCTGCGTATATCCGTTCGGCGCTCAACACAGCCGAGCACATACTGATACCAATGCGGCTTCGCGCGAATCCGGCGACGAGCGCGAACGCGCTCGCCGCGCTCGGCGTGCTCGGCGGCATGGTGATGCCGGTCATAATGCTTCCGACCGCGCTGCTCTACTCGTTCACCGGCCTGCTCGTGCCCGAATTTGCCGAGGCGAACTCGCGCGGCGACAACGCGAGAATCCGCAGAATCACCGAACGCGCCGCGCATATGACGCTGGTATTTTCAATCGGCTGCGCGGGGGTCATGTACTTGTTGTCAGACGAGCTTGGTTTACTGCTTTACGACAACGTAGACGCGGGTCGGCTGATACGCGTGATGTCGGCGCTGATTCCGGTGATGTATCTCGACCACGCGGTCGACGCGATACTGAAAGGGCTCGGCGAGCAGCTCTATTCGATGAAAGTCAACATACTCGACGCGGCGATGAGCGTAATACTTGTCTACATCCTCTGCGGCAGGCTCGGGGTCTGGGGCTACGTTCTGACTATATACATAAGCGAGCTTATCAACGCGTCGCTCAGCATGGTGAAATTATGGAAACGAGTGGATTTTCGTCCGCGGCTCTGGAGCTGGCTCATCTGCCCGCTGTTCAGCGCGGCGGCGGCGGTCGCAGCCGCGGGGCTTATGCAGGCGGGGGGCTGGATATGTACGCTGCTTCGCGGAATTGTCGCCGTGGGCGTGTATGTTGTGCTGACGCTGATATTTTGGGGCGGGAGAAGGTGAGGCGGGACCGATATCACCTCTTGCGTCAATTGTTCATTATACCTTCAATTGTTTCGGCAATAGAGGCTTCGACCTGTGACTTTACACTTTGAATTGCCGAGGCTAAATTGCGGTCGCCATTTGTCATCATCTTGCGGAATATACCGTCTCGCAATAATGTCACCCAGAATGTATCTCCGAGATCATACACGCGGTTTTGGAAGATGATGTCAAGCATTCCGGCCGATTCGTCATCGCGCGAATACTTAGAGGTCAAAGCGATATTATAATAAGCTGGTATTACGCTCATTCGCGATTCGCTCGACAGGGCTTCCATCACCGCGCCGGTGAAATCGAGGTCGCTGTTGGTGAGCGGAATCACGCCGAACTGCCCGCCTCCGACGCGCGAGTAGTATTCAGTCTGCTCGGTATCGTATTTGGGGTAGGGTATGATTCCGAAATCCGAATCCATATCGCGCAGCTTTTCAACCGCGAACAGGGTCGCGTGTGAGAATAGTGCCTGATTATTTATAAAGATATCCGAAACCAGACCGTTGTCTACATTTGTTATGTTATACCAATGATTGCCGTTCAGCATAAGATCGAATATGCCGTCTATTACGTCCGCGAAACGTACATCTTGGTCAAGCTGAAAGCAGGGGATGTCGGAGGCGTCCTTGTCGATTGTGGTTTCGCCCGCCGCGACCCAGAAAGAGGGCAATACTTCCTTGGCCTCGGATACATAGCCGTACCGGTCGGATTCATCCATGACTGAGTCGCCGTTCAAATCGGCAACCGCGGCTGACAGCTTTTCGTTCATTTCATCGTAAGTCCATTCACCGCGTTCTACTATGTCATACAGGCTTTCATCGAACGCGAGGTCATTATACAGCTCTTTATTGAATATGAGAACACTTGTATTGTCATGTGTCGATATTGAATAATCACCGTATACAAGATAGTGTTTGCCTGCGAGCGAGGTGCCCTTGTTCAAATCCTGACACCACCACTCGCGGCTGAGGTCGACATATTTTAAGTCGCCGTAATCCACGAGCAGTCCCTCCATCGCCAGTGTGCGGGAGTTGTTGACAAATTCCATGCCAACCTCGAACAGGTCGTCGCCGGACATTATCCACTGACGCATTTTCGCAAGGTCGTTGTCGCCATAGGGGCGCGTCAGCTGAACGATTTCAATGTTAAGCCTTTCTTCAACCGCGCGGTTGCGGTCGTATATAGCGTCGTCCATGATATCACCGGTTTGCTCGGCGATGTCGAGCTCGGCTCTCGCCCAAGTCAATGTCGCGGGATCAAACGTCATTATGCGGAATTCCTTGCCGTCAAAATCGAGCTCGGGCAATCGGTCGGAGGCGGCAGCTTCAGACGATGCCGACGCGTCCGATATGCTGCCGGTAACATCTTCAATCGCTTGCTCCTGCTGACAGGAACAGACTGACAATGTATATATTATCAACAGCAAAGCGGTATAGTGTTTCATGACCTTTTTCATTACAAGCCCTCCAATCATGGCATAACATATAATATTGTGATTATATGATAATATAATTTTGTCGATAAGTCAAGGCATTACATAAATGAAACATATTGAAACATAATGACATTAATTCAAAAATCTTTGTCTTGGTTTAACTTATAATATTGTGGAATTTACGAGATATAAAAAGTCACGGTCGAATAATATGCACAGCATATATTCGGTCGTGACTTTATATTCATAAATACAATTACGACAGCTGCCGTCCGATGAACGCGCTGATTTTCGAAATGACCGTATTCGCTTCGTTCGGGTCGGACGAGGTCTCGGCGTATTTGATAAGCTCGATCAATTCGGTCGCCTCGTCGATGTAGTCGTTTGAGACCGCCGAGTTGATTTTTGTTGCAAGCTCGCGCGGCGTGTCGCTCTTTTTCAGCGTCGGCGCGAGCGACGACATCAGATTCAGCATAATGAAATAGGCGTATGACAGCCGCTCGTTGTGGTCAGGCATTGCCGCGAGCCATCGCTCGAACTCGCGCTGCGTGAGCCGCTCGGACATTTTGAAGCTGATTTTGTCGGCTGTTTTCTTGTCGTTTATTTTAGTGACGACGTCGCGGTAGTTTATCTCCTCCGGCTCGCTGTAATCGTCGTCGCCGCCCATGAAGAACGCGATGAATTGTCTGAACCAGCGGTTGATCGCCGCAAGGAAGCTCTGGATAATTCCATAACGCGCGGCGACAAGCAGGGTTAAGAAGACTCCGGCGATCACAATGAATCCGAACAGGTAGAATATATTCATATCCGGATCGTTGCCGAAAACCGAGTTGTTCATATCCTGCACAGCCTGCTCGGGGCTGGTTTGAGCGAACTCGCCGAGCCGCATAATCGAAAATATCGCGAAGTAGATTATCAGCCGTATCAAGAAGTACAGCCCCTGTACGCAGATATACACGCCCGCGCCGCCGAGTGCCGCGAGCAGCAGGACAAGCAGAGTTATGCGCATATTGTACAGCCGCGTCGAGGTGTTGATGCGCATGACCGTGACGGTGTGGTAGGTTCGCACAATGTGGCTCTGGTTCATTATTATTATCGCCGATATCGCGTAGACGGCGAAAAATATTGAGACGAGGGGGTATCCGGATGAAATCAATACGCAGAACAGGCTGACCGCGGTGCAGAAGCCTATCCGCTCAAAGGTCATGATTCGGTTGTACGGGAAAAACTGCAAATACACGCCGAGCACCGACGATATTAGCCACGAGCCGCTCATCATTATCGGGAACAGCGAATAGCCGTCGTACTGCCAGAGGATACCGCGCATCATCAGCTCGCGGCAGTAGGCGTCAAACAGACCGAAAAACGCAAAGCCGGTGACGACGCAGACTATAAGCATCGGCAGAGCCGCGCCGAACCTGAAGTAGCGCGTAGTGTCCTCCCACGAATATTCGTTGCGCCGCGTATTTCCGGTGATGAAAAAGAGCAGTCCCTGCAAAAGAAAGCCGAACATGAATCCGCCGAAGGTGGCGAGCAGGGACAGCATAAACAGCCCGAGGTAAAAACTGTTGTCTCCGCCGCGGATGTATTTGAAGAACACCGCGTTGACCTCGCAGAGTATCATTGAGACGCCGAAGCCGGCGAGCAGCTTCATTAAAAGGTCCATAATATTGATATTCCGCCGTTTGAGCCTTGCAGACAGCTTTGCAAACGGATTGCTTATAGCTTTCATTAAAATCACCTCTTATGGTTCATGACCTCACGTGGTACGAGTCGAAGCTCGTGCGGAAGAAAGCCGCGACGTCGTCGGGAACCTGCGACGTGCCGCGGTTCGTCGTCGTGACGTAGAATATGACCTCGATTCCGCGCCGCTTCATCTCGCGGTGAAAGACGAGCATACGGTTGTCGAGCACCGCGGTGACGAGAATGATGTTGTTGTTCTCGGTGAACATATACGGGCGCGCCAGAATGTAGTCGAGCAGACGCTCGATCGGCATCGAATAGCGCATCTCGAGCCGCGCGAGCACGCGCATCGCGTCAAGACATCCGTTCCTGCCGCAGAAGGGCGGCGTCACGAGTATCCTTTGACCGATCTCGTCGGTGTCGGCGATGAAATCCTGGTGTATCGTCTCGGGCGGCGTGTTGATTATCAGCCGCGACGGGATATTCTGGTTTGCGAAGCGGTCGAGCAGCGACGCCGCTACCGTGATGTTGTATTCGACAAACTCGGGGTTCATCGGCGCCTCCTCGTCGCGCTCGATTATGTGCGAGCACATATTTAATATGATGTTCGACTGTATCTTCAGTATATGCTCCTCCACGTTGACGAGCAGCCGGCCGTGCGACGCGGTCAGCTTCCAGTTTATCTTGTTCATCGGATCCCACGGCGTGTAGTCGCGCGCGCCGCCGCGGAGCAGCGGGTCGGTGAGTAAACTGCTGTTCGTGATAATGTCGCCCGAGATACAGCTCGCCGCCCTGAAGTCGCGCTCGAGGTCGACCGCGCTCGGCAGTACGGTCACAGTCGTAGCTTTGGTCTTTTCAACCGAGAAGTTTTGCGACATCGGGTTGAAGCCGACAAGGTCGTTTGCGACAATGTCTACGCTGCCGAGCGTGTAGACGCCGCGCTTCTTGCAGTTTATGCGCCAGCGACGCTTAATCGAGCGCTGACCCTTGAGCGAGAACATACTGTCGACCGAGCTTGTGAATATGTCGTGATACTTGCCGTCCTTTTTTTCGACGAGCCGGAACGCAAGCCCCTCGGGTAATTTGGTCGCGACCTTGAGATAGGGGAGCGGCAGCCCCTTTGTGTTAATGAGCTCCTCGTACATATACAGGTCGTCGCCGACCGAAACCTCGGTGGAATCGAGCGAGGTGGTGTATTTCAGGCTGCTGAACGTGTATTTTTTGAATACGAATTTTTGCAGGAAATATGCGAGCAGGATAGTGCCCAATACTACTAAAAACAGCATATAAGACCGATCCTTTCAGACGGCGGTCATTCGACCCGCGGTCATTCGACCGCTACCGGCACCGAGTCGACGATGTAATCAATGATATTTTCAGACGCTTCGGTCACGCGCAGCGAGCTCTGCGACGCGCTGATGATTCGGTGCGCGAGCACCGGAGTGGCGACGGCTTTGACGTCGTCGGGTATAATGTAATCGCGTCCGGAAATCGCGGCCCAGCTCTGCGCGGCGTGAAGCAGCGCGAGTGACGCGCGCGGCGACACGCCGAGCCGGATGCGCTCGGATTCGCGGGTCGCGGTCGAAATTTTAATAATGTAGTCGTTTATCCGATCGCTCGAGTGGACCTTACGCACCTGATTCTGCGCTTCGATGATGTCGGCGATATTGCATACGGCTGATAGCTGCTTCAGCGGACTTTCGGAAACATGACCGGTGAGTATAGCTTTTTCGTCCCTGAAGTCGGGATAGCCGAGCGACAGCTTCATGAAAAAGCGGTCGATCTGCGCTTCGGGCAGGGGGAACGTGCCCTGAGACTCGATCGGGTTCTGCGTGGCTATGACGATAAACGGCTCTGTGAGCGGGTAGGTCACGCCGTCTATCGTGACCTGACGCTCCTCCATCGCTTCGAGCAGCGCCGACTGCGTGCGCGGAGTCGTGCGGTTGATTTCATCGGCGATGACGACATTCGCGAATATCGGACCGGGGCGGAAGACGAAGTCGCTTTCCTTCTGATTGAAAAAGTTGATACCGGTGACGTCGCTTGGAAGCAGGTCGGGCGTGAACTGTATGCGCTTGACGTCGCCGCTTATCGACACGGCAAGCGATTTCGCGAGGCTGGTCTTACCGGTTCCGGGGATATCGTCGAGCAGGATGTGACCTCTTGCGAGCAGTGCCGCGATAATCAAGCGTATCTGATTTGGCTTGCCGTAGATGACCTTTTCGATATTGGAAAGTATGCTGTCCGCGAGAGCTTTGATATCCATTGCTGTATACCCCTTTCGGATTTTATGGTAATATAATAATGGTCGATATTGGAATGATTATGAATACAATTCGAGTAAATTAAATATTCCGGATGAAGCGGTCATCACACGGTGAAAGATAATTGCGCAACAGAATTACTATAATAATTATATCATGCGTTCAAACGATTGTCAATAGGAATTCCGAAAATGTTTAAAACGAATTTAATTCACGACATCAAATCCTGTATAAAACGTGTAAGATAAAAATAATTTGCGTAATTTTCCATTATAAACGAATTTTCTATTGATTTTTTTGGCGGCATATATTATAATATTATTGCAGTCACCGAGCTCCTGCGATCACTGCCTGATTAGCCATATCGGGTTGGGAGCCGCGGAATTGTAAATATGTGCGAAAGGGGAGTGGTCAGAGTGACAATGAAAAAGGTGATTTCGGCGTAAGTCGGGGACATCTCCCATGGAGACTGCAATCCGCGAGTTATGCCCTCGGCGGAGGCTCTGCCTCCGCCGGGATTTGATTTGTGTAACAAGAGGAGAACAGTTGTAAGATCTGTTCTTTCGGACTATGAAGCCAACGCGGCTTCGTGCGTTTACGAAGGGAATGATTTATTTTGGCGTACAAAAACGCGAGAGATATTCTGCCATATGAGTTGATTTGCGAGATACAGAAATATATCGACGGAGAGCTTATCTACATACCGACAAAGTCGGACAAGACCGAATGGGGTAAACGCAGCGGCGCGCGTCAGAAATACGCCGAAAGAAATGACGCCATCCGCAGGCAGTACAACAGCAGCGTGTCGATTGACGAGCTTGCCAGACAGTATTTTCTGTCGATTGACAGCATTAAGAAAATAGTATATGGCAGCAACGGCGCAAAGCTTGAAAAGCCGCGCCGCGATGAGATCTATTCGGAAAAAAGACACAACGCGTGACAGCTTACAGCCCACAAGCTGAATAGCTTTCAGCCCAATATTCGAAAATGGTAATAATATTTTCGAATACTTAAAAATATTTCGTCAATCTGCTTGACAATGATATGTTCATATGTTATAATGACTTATGAAATTATTTGTTTTAGATGTTTTTTAGGAATTCGCAAACAATTTATACATATGTATTTTGCGTATGCCGGCAAAGCCTAAAAATATCACCGCAGGATAAAAAATAAGAAAGGAACTTCCGCCATTCGGAGGTTATGACAGGCGCAATGAAAAACTCGAAAATCCTCAGGTATTTCAAAAATACGCTTCCGCTGATTATCATCGGAGCGGTGTTGGTAATCATCGGCATTCTGATTTATTGGTATTCGTTTGAAATTTGGGTGCTCGGAACTCCGCTCGCGGTCGCGGGTGTGGTGCTGCTGGTCATCGGATTCGCGCTAAAGCAGAGCGACGCTAATTATACGGCGTATTTCGAGACTAAGGTCGAAGATATGAAGTCGGGCACAAGTCGCGAGGACGAGCCGATTTACAAGTCGACCGAGTATTCGTTTGACGGCAATAAGTTTTCCAAGCTCGACTCTGCCCAGAAGCCGCGAAGCGAGATCTACATTGAAACCGATCTCTACATGGACAAAAAGCAGGTGAGAGCCGAGATATATACAGTCAACGCCGCGGATGAGACGACCGATACAAAGGTCTATGAGTATCCGCTTGAAAGTGTCACCGCTTCGGTGCGCGAGGAGAGTGTGCGCTGCGCGGGAGCCGAAAAGAAGATATCGAAGCTGACCCTGAGTGCGCCCGATTGTCAAAGCTGTGAATTTCCGGTCAGATACAACGACATTGACGTCGACCAGCTGGTAGGCAAAATCAACGACGCGAAAAACCGTATATAATCCGAATCGTCCGGGCATATGTCCGGACTTTATCGGCTTTCGGGCGAACGCTGCGGCGAACAGCGGCATGGCATATGCCGCACGACTCTGCCGTCGGCACGACTGTGCTGTCGGCACGACTCTGCCGCGGCGGCTTCTAAATTTAGCAAACCACGAGAAAGGATAGAAAAAATGCCAATACTGACATATGACAAAGATAATTTCTACATCGACGGAAAAAAGACAAGGATACTCTCGGGCGCGATACATTATTTCCGCGTAGTCCCCGAATACTGGGAGGATCGGCTTAAAAAGCTCAAAGCCATGGGACTCAACACGGTTGAGACCTATATGTGCTGGAATCTGCATGAGAGACGAGAGGGCGAATTCGACTTTGACGGCATACTCGATGTGTCGCGCTTCATCGGCATTGCCGAGCGGCTCGGACTGTATGTCATAGTCAGACCCGGACCGTATATCTGCGCCGAGTGGGATTTCGGCGGACTGCCAGCATGGCTGCAAGCGATCCCGGGTCTGCGCTACCGCTGCTCGGACAAGGTATACCTCGAAAAGGTGAGAAATTACATAAAGCGGGTCTCGGCAGAGCTTGTCCCGCACCTTAACAAGAACGGCGGCAATATAATTTTGGTGCAGGTCGAGAACGAGTACGGCAGCTACGGCAACGACAAGGCTTATCTCAAAGCTATTGAGGATACATATCGCGAGAATGGCGTCGACTGTCAGCTGTTCACGTCTGACGGTCCTTGCAATACAATGGTCGGCGGCGGTTCGCTTGACGGGCTGCTCGAGGTCGCGAACTTCGGCAGTCACGGCAGGGAAGCGTTCGAGTTCCTAAAGACAATCCGACCGAATCAGCCGGTGATGTGCGGCGAGTTCTGGAACGGCTGGTTCGACCACTGGTACGAAAATCATCACACGCGCTCAGCCGAGGACGCCGCCGCCGCGCTCGACGAGATACTGTCGGCGAACGGCTCGGTGAACCTGTTCATGTTCCACGGCGGCACAAACTTCGGCTTTTGGAACGGAGCCAATCACGGCGGCAAATACGAGCCGACGATCACGAGCTACGACTACGACTCGCCCTGCTCGGAGTGCGGCGAGCTGACACCGAAATTCTACGCGTTCAAGGAAGTCATTGAGAAGCATTTCGGCAAGCTGCCGGATATTGAGGTATCGAATCCGGTGCTCGCGGCATATGGAAAGCTCGCGCTCACCGAATACGCTCCGCTTTACGACAATTTCAAGGCTATGGCGGCACGACGAGTCGAGTCGCCCGCGCCGCTGTCGATGGAGGAGATCGGGCAGGATTTCGGCTTTATTATATATTCGGTCGACGTCGCCGGACCTATCGACGAAAGCAAGCTGACACTGCTCGGGCTGCACGACCGCGCGCACATCTATGTGAACGGCGAGCTCAAGGGAATCAAGGAGCGCGACCGCCGCGACGACGAGGTGACGCTGAAGCTGGGAGTCGGCGAGAGCGCGCACATCGACATTTTAGTCGAGAATATGGGCAGGATCAACTACGGCTACGAGCTGGGCTACGAGGACAAGAAGGGCATATTCGCGCTGCGCTGCGGAACATGGGTATCCGGCTTCACGATGTATTCGCTGCCGATGGAGGATTTCACGGCGGTGAAGTGGGGCGAGATTTCAGGCGGCGCAAAGTGTCCGGCGCTACTGCGCGGCAAGCTAAGCGTCACCGGCGAGGTATGCGACACGTTTGTGCGTCTTGACAATTTTGAAAAGGGCTTCGTCGTAGTGAACGGTCACAACATCGGCAGGTACTTCAACACCGCCGGACCTCAGCGGACGCTGTATATTCCCGCGCCATATCTGAAATCGGGCGACAACGAAATAATTGTATTCGAGTCGGATGGAGTCAGGGGCGAGCCGGTGATCGAGTTCGTCGACCGACCGGACTACGGCTGATAGGAAAGAGTGGTCTCGACTTCGCTCTGCGAAGTCGAGAGAGTGGAGAGTGGTCTCCCCTCGCCAACGGCGAGGGGAGAGAGTGGTCTCCGGCTTCGCCGGAGAGCTGTGGTAGGAAATCGCCGCAGGCGATTTCCGCAATTATATATGAGGGTGCGGCTTCAGCAGAGCTGAAGCCGCACTTAAAATAAATTTCAACCTGCTTGTCCGGCAGGCTTTTTTACTGTGATTTTTTTCATTGGCGGGCGTTGAATTGGATTAATTTTGTATCGTATTTACATTGAAATGAACGCTTTAATGTGCTATAATATTTGTATAATCATTCGGGCGCGAATATACGCGCCGAGAAAATTTGTATTTTAGGAGTATAGCAATGAAAATAAACGGCAATTATCTCAACCTCAAAGAAAGCTATCTCTTTTCGGATATTGCGAAAAAGACGGCGGCGTACAAGACCGCGAATCCGGATGCGGACATAATCCGACTCGGAATCGGCGACGTGACCCTGCCGCTCTGCCAAGCGGTTGTCGACGCGCTCCACATGGCGGCAGACGAAATGGGCAAAAAGGAGACCTTCCGCGGCTACGGTCCGGAGCAGGGCTACGACTTTTTAAAGGACGCGATCCGCGACTACTACAAGAGCGAGGACGGAGTTTCGCTCGAAGCTGACGAGGTGTTTATCTCTGACGGAGCCAAGAGCGACCTCGGCAACATCCTCGACATTCTGTCGCGCGACAACACCGTCCTCGTTCCCGACCCGGTATATCCGGTCTATGTCGACACGAATATCATGGACGACCGCAGGATAGTATACATGAGCGGCAATGCCGAGAACGGCTTTTTGCCTCTGCCCGACGACGCGGTCGACGCGGATGTCATCTACATCTGCTCGCCGAACAATCCGACCGGCGCGGCATATGACAAAGCCGGACTCAAAAAGTGGGTCGATTACGCGAGAGCGAAGAACGCGCTGATTTTATTCGACGCGGCGTACGAATCGTTCATCACGACTCCCGGGCTCGTCCGCTCGATATATGAAATCGAGGGCGCGAGGGAATGCGCTATCGAATTCTGCTCGTTTTCGAAGATTGCCGGCTTCACCGGCACGCGCTGCGGCTGGACGGTAGTTCCCGAGTCGCTCGTTTACGACGGCGTGAAGCTGAACCGTCTCTGGCTGAGACGTCAGACGACCAAGTTCAACGGCGTGTCCTATCCGGTGCAGCGCGCCGCGGCGGCGGTGTTCACGCCCGAGGGCCGCGCGCAGATCAAGGAAAATCTCGACTACTACAGAAATAACGCCAAGACGATAACCGACGCGCTCGACAAGCTCGGAATCTGGTATACCGGCGGCATCAACTCGCCGTACATCTGGCTGAGGTGCCCGAATGACATGAAGTCGTGGGATTTCTTCGACCTGCTGTTGACAAAGGCGAATGTAGTCGGCACTCCGGGCGCGGGCTTCGGAGCAAATGGCGAGGGCTTCTTCCGCTTGACCGCGTTCGGCGACCGCGACCGCACCGCCGAAGCCGCGGAAAGAATCGTCAAGCTTTTAGGCTGAAGCCACGAATAACAGCCCGGCTCAACGCTTGAACAGAGCGTAAGAAACAGTCACGGAGTCAGCGGCTTTATCGCTGATTCCGTGAGATTATATGTACGGCAGAAAGATTAGTCTCTCCGATTATCACAGAAACGTTCCGCGCTCTCATCCGCGAAAGCCGGCGTTTCTCGAATGCTTGTGTCATAGACTCATATTTTCACGCTTTGCCGGCTTTGTACCGGCGGAGAGATTTTTTGCTTATTAAAATTAATTTACATTATTATAATCAATAAAATTCGCAAAGGTGCTTGACCTCGCAATTGAAATAATGTATAATATATTTGTCCGCAGTTCCGTTAGTATCAATAGAAAGGGAACCGATAATGAGTATTTCAATAAAGGCGATGGCATCCGCGCTGGTTTGCGTCGCGGCACTGTTTGTACCGTCATATATTGCCGTCGCGAATTATATAATGGCGCAGAACGCTCCGGTCGACGAGGACAGCATCTCAACCCTCGAAATCACCGACATAAACGGCAACTTGTACACTTTGTCGGCGGGCGACGCCCAGTCAGCGGCTGAAATCGCCGATTTCATCGCGATAAACGACCGCGCGGTCAAGCAGACCTCGCTGCCCGAACCGCTGGTAGGCACTGACTATTTTGAATTCAAATTCTACAGCTATGACCGAGTGTCGATATATAAATACTATTTTACGTTAAAGCCTAATGAAGCATATTTCGTCGACAGCTCCGGAGAAGCCTATCACATCAGTGAGAGCGACGCCGAAGCGTTTCTTTCGACCACATACGCGCGCTGCCTATACAACACGACCGATTTCCCAACTATGACTATCTCGGGCAATACGGTCGACCCGGTCGAGGGCGAGTGGGCGTATCAGACCTACAGCGGCGAATATGTGCCGCTTGACGACATCACGCTCGGCACCGATACCGAGACGGTGCGCTATATGGAGGGCGCGTTTGTATTGAACTTCGACGACGAGCCCGACCTCTGCACCGTCACGATACGGGACGGCGACACTGTGATTTACAATGATCTATACTCGAACATCGCGAACGCGTCGCTCGAAGGCAAGACGGTCGACGTCGTCGTCGACGCGAAGTGGTACCAGACCGAGGATGAGACCTGCTACGGCTCGGCAAAATATGTGTTCAAGGCGAAGATTCTGCTTCCTGCGGTATTCTATCTCGGAGAGACCGCGATAGAGCCGGGCGAATTCGTCGTCATTACCGCGAAAAATGTCGAGGATCCGTCGACGATATCGTTCACGAGCGAACCCGATATAGGTTTCACTCCGACCTTCTTTATGGACGGCGACTGTGCGCGCGCATTGATTCCGATCAGCTGCGAGTTCACTGGCAGCTCGGTCAACTTCACATTCACCTGCGGCGAGGTCACACAGCAGATGACGCTCGATATCACGCCGAAGGAGTTCGGTTACAGCACCACCGACATCAGCTACACAATAATCAGTCAGACCCGCACCGAGTCGACGATAAAGGCGTTTGAGGATACAATGGCGCCGATCTGGTCGGCGTCTGAGTCGTCAATCCTCTGGGAGGGCAATTTCCTCGAGGGAATCGAAGGCGGCACGCTCAACACCGGCTTCGGACGCTACCGCACGATAACCGCGACCGGAGAGACCTACCGTCACCCGGGCGTCGACTACTACGCGGCGAGCGGTACCGATGTGCTCGCGGTCAACAGCGGCAAGGTCGTATATGTCGGATATCTCGACCTGACTGGATATACAATTGTAATTGACCACGGAATCGGACTTAAGAGCATCTACTGTCATATGCAGTCGACGTCGGTCGAGGTGGGCGCGACGGTCGCGAAGGGCGACGTCATCGGCAAGGTCGGCTCTACCGGCTTTACCGCTTTCCCAGCGCTGCACGTCGGACTTATGGTATTTGATGTCCCGGTCTGCCCATATGATCTTTGGGAGAACGGCGTTATCATGACTAACTGACACTTCGCCGGAGCTGTTATTGCGGCTCCGGCGGGATTTGATTATTACATGACATAACGACGGGTATAAATATCAGGCGAGTGTATAATAATACGAGTGTATGATAATTAAACATATTTGTACAGCAGTTTCAAAATTAGCCGCGGAAATTATTCGTATAGGCTGAGGACTTCGAGGGTAAGTCTGATACTGAATAAACTGATGTCACTGACTGACACCGTAAAAGCCTGAGACCTTTCGCATATGACTGTTTTCTGAAATCTTTCGTAAGTATACTGGAATAACACCAACTGAATATAGATATTCGGTGAAAATTAAAACTATCAAATGTTGACGCAAATTGTAAATGGGCGATATTGACACTATAAGTCGTAAGTTTGCGTATCTGAGCGGTGATTAAGTAGACTACTGTCCAATGGATAGAAAGGATGCTGTTCGCAGTGATTATTTATCGAGCGAAAGCCATTTTATAGCATGAACTATATATCGCAGAATACCAAATACACGCTGATTCAAGATAAGAATTTTGAAGCCTCATATAAGCTGTATCAGGATGAAAACGGGATAACATATGTAAGAATAAACGCGGCCTGTACAGTCGGCAGCGCGCCGCTTGCGTGTACATTCTCATGGGTACACGATGATATTGATATCGCCGCAACCTGGAGTCCGGTCAGCTATCAAAACAAACAGGTGCGTCCGGACTGGGGGAGCTTCTCGGAATCATCCGCTACATATGGCGCGCCGGTCTTAACAAATATGTCGTATGACGACCGCAATCGTCTGACAATAGCCTGCTCGGATGTCAAGAATCGAGTCGGCATCAGATGCGGCGTACATGAGGAAAGCGCTGAGCTCTATTGCTGTGTCCGAGTAAATGTGGCATATCCGATTGAAGCTTATCAAACCGAAATCAGGATTGACACCCGCGATATACCTTTCTACAATGCTGTAAACGATGTTGTGAAGTGGTGGGAGGGCTTTGAAGGCAATAAGCCCGCACCAGCTCCGAAAACCGCGAGGTTGCCGTTTTATTCGACATGGTACAGCTTTCATCATGATTTAGACGCGGCGCGCTTGCTTTCGGAATGTCGCTATTTTAAGGCTGCCGGATGTGACGCGCTTTTGGTAGACGGCGGCTGGTATAAGGAAAACAATATACGGGGTCTCGGCTGGAGCGGCGATTGGATACCGGCAAAGAATAAATTTGGCGAAATCAAATCATTCATAGACGCTGTGCATTCAATTAACATGAAGGTGGTTTTTTGGTTCGCGGTAGGCTTTGTCGGCATACATTCAAACGCCTACACAAAGTGGAAAGATAAGCTGCTCGATAAGAATACACTGGACGCGCTGCCGCTTGACCCTCGATACCCCGAGGTGCGACAGCACCTGATTGAAGTATGGACAAATGCGGTTACCGAGTGGGGGCTTGATGGATTCAAGTTCGATTTCATCGACAGTATTCCGCAATCGGTCGAATTCAAGGCGGGAATGGATACGATTTCGGTATACGACGCGATCGACCGCTTGATGAAGGACGCGCTTGCGGCATTGCGCAAGCTCAAGCCGGATATACTGATCGAATTTCGTCAGAACTATATCGGTCCGCTTATGCGCACATATGGAAATATGCTGCGTTCAACAGACTGCCCCAATGACAGCTATTCCAACCGCATGAACGTATTATCGCTGCGTCTTACGAGCGCAGCGACGCCGGTTCATTCGGACATGGTGATGTGGAATTACAATGAGCCAGCCGAAATTGCGGCGTTCCAGCTAACAAGTGTGTTGTTTTCCGTGCCGCAGATTTCCGTGCTGTCTGACAGTCTTTCGGACGAACACAAGAAGCTGCTCACATATTATTTGCGCTTCTGGCGCGAACATAGAGATACGCTGCTCGACGGAGAAATGCATTATCGCGGATACGCAGCGAACTTCGCGTATGTGTCGGCTCGTTCGGAAAACGAACAGATAGGCGCGGTATATTCGGGACGGATTGCCTATGTGGAAATCCCGACCGATCGTGTTATCATAGTCAACGCGTCGAAAGAAAAGGAAATACTGATAACCGGATTGTGCGGAAAATATATGCTGCGCGTCACTGACTGTATGGGAGAGCCGGTTCAAAATGGGTACATTGAGATAGATAGCCGCGAAGCATACACAAAAGTCGCATCACCGGTGAATGGGTATATTGAGCTTGAAATGTGTTGACCGATTATAGGTAACCTCTGAATATTACGATAAGAAGGGAAAGATAAATCGATACCATCAGCATCGATTTACTTTTCCCATGGATTTTTATGTATTTTCAGGAGTAATCCATATAAATTGCTTTTATACCATTGAAAGGGAAGTATAAGAAGATAGCAAAAGTATGTCATAAACGCTCGTCCGCAAGCTCAATGCTGCCTGTGCGGGCGGCAACACAGAATTCAAGGAATGGTTGATGATATGAATACAAATCCCCGTCAGAACGGCGGGAATACGAACAATCGCGCGGCTAATCCCCAAAATGGACGCGCGGGTCAGACGCGGAATACACAGTACTCGAATCAACAAAACCAGCCGCCTCGGCAGAATCCGCTCCAGCAGAATCAGCAGACCCAGCCAAGGCAAAATCAAAATGGTCAGCACCCATACAACCGCGCGAATCAGCCCAATTATAATCAGCCGTATAATGGCGGCTCGCGGCAGAATCCGAATCGCGGAGCGGCTGCGCGTTCGAATCAGCAAGGGGCGGTCGGGCGAAATCAGACATCGCAGACGCCGATCGGTCGGATCAATTCGCAGAATCCCGACAAGAGGCGCGCCGAGCAGAAGAAAATCAAGCTGACTGCCGAGCAAATCGAAATCAATCGCATCAACCGTCAGCGCGAACGCTACTACATCAAAAAGCACCGCAGCGCGGCGATACGCGTATTCATTTCGCGGTTCATGCTGTTTTTGGTCGTGCTCGCGATTCTGTGCGGTTTTACCGCGTCGGCTCTCTTTCTCGACTTGACCAAGCAGGATTCACCCGACAAATCGGGCTACAGCTACGAAATCGGAGACAACGACGTCTATTCGCTGCCTTATGCCGACGCGGTGCGCGAGGGGCATATATTCGTTTGCTTTACAGATATCGCGAATCTCTGCGACCTCGCGGTTGTGGGCTCGACCGACGATGTCAAATATATAATCAAGGGTGACGACGCCGAGACTATACGCTTCATGACCGGAACGCGCGTCGTTTATGTCAACTCGGTCGAGACACGGCTCGGCGCGAATTGCTACTACGAGGATGAAAAGCTGTACGTTCCGGTTGACTTTGTTAAAGCCTATATGATGGGACTTGACGTCACCGTCGATACTGAAGAGCACCGCGTCACGGTGAAGCGCACGCTGACAAATGAGCTTGACGAGAACGGCGAGCTGCCGGAGGGCGAGGAACTGATTTATGCCGATTTGTATTTTCTTCTGAAGCGTCCGTCCATGCTCGAGAGCATAAGCGAGGAGGACGCGAAAGCGCTCGCCGTGATACCCGACCTCGGATTTGTCAACAATTTGGATCCATACGAGGAATACATGAATCCGGGCAACACGACCGAATACCTGACGCTTGTAAATGTTTCGCATCCGCTCTCGTCCGATTATGTTCCGCAGGATTTGACTATAATCGAGAACACCCGCGACGACGGACGCGCTCCGCAGCAGATGCGGCTTTACGCCGCGAAGGCGCTCGAGGCTCTGTTCAAGGAGATGGAAGCCGCCGGCTTCACCGATGTGGACGTCACGAGCGGCTATCGGAGCTACTCATACCAGGAGTCGCTGTTCAATCAACGGCTCGAGCAGTATGCGTATCTCGGAGACGGTGCGTACGCGGCCGCGGCGCAGATAGTCAATCCGCCCGGTTCGAGCGAGCACCAGTCGGGTCTGTGTGTCGATATGCACAACATTTCGACCGGAGCCGACGTGTCGTTCGGCGAGACCGAGCAGTTCAAGTGGTTGCGTGACAACTGCTGGAAATTCGGCTTTATACTTCGTTATCCGGAGGACAAGACCGAAATCACGGGTATTTCCTACGAGCCGTGGCACTACCGATATGTCGGTCGCTACCATGCGCAGCAGATGTACGAGCTGGGAATGTGCCTTGAGGAGTATTGGGAATACATCAGTTAAAAGTTTTGGGTTAGCTGAGGCACGGTTTAGAAATTAGTGAGGAGTTAGGAGTGAGGAGTGAGGAGTTGAGGAAAAAATTCGCCTGCGGCGAATTTCTGATTAATTGAATTCGCTTAGTGGGGGACGCTTGCTCTCGGTTCCGGTTGAGTGGGAAGTGAAAAGTTCCACTCGTGATGATTGGGATTGCATGTCAATTGTCGTATGACCGGACGTTCATGTGATTGTGTGATTGACCGCATCCGTACTCATACATTATCTCACTAATCCACTTCAACACTCCCATTTCGCACACGCGTCAATTCACCTACAAGCTATATAATAATATTGTCGAAATTCGCCGCAGGTGAATTTCGACTGCAACTCCCGAGCTCCTGACAAATAAATATATCATATATAAATAAAATTACGCAAATCACACAACTATACCAATCTCACAGGAGGAAATATTATGAACGTTTGTACACAGACTGCGACCTTTGAACGGGTTTATGGTATAAAAAAGGGAATCGAGCTGCTCGCGAAGGCCGGCTACGAATCTATCGACTTCAGTATGTTCTATCCGGTCGACAAGGGGCTGCTCACCGAGTCGGACGAGAAAATCCGCGAATATTTCGGCGAGCTGCGCCGGCTTATTGACAGCCTCGGAATCTACGTCTACCAGACGCACACACCGTTCCCCTGCTATGTCGCGAACCCCGAGCGCGACGCCGTGATATTCGAAGCTGAAAAAAAGGCTTTGCTCGCGTCGTCGATACTCGGCGCGAAGTGCGCGATAGTGCATCCGGCAATCATGGGCGAGAACCGCTACGGCTCGCTCTCGGCTGAAAACAAGGCGATCAACGTCGATTTCTACTCGCGGCTGATACCCTATCTCGACGAGTATGACATCTCGATAGCTATCGAGAATATGTTCAACTACGACCCCGAGAAGAAGTGCATCTGCCCGACCGTATGCTCGTCAAGCACCGAAATGGCCGACTATGTCGACACGATGAACGCGCTCTGCCCTACAAAGCCGCGTTTTGTCAGCTGCCTTGACATCGGTCACTCGAATCTTTCGGGCGACAAGCCGCTGCCCGAGATGATAAAGGAGCTCGGTCCGAGACTCAAGAGCCTGCACATTCACGACAACAAAGGCATAAACGACGACCACACCGCGCCCGGCTTCGGCAATATCGACTTCGGAGCGATGTGTACGGCGCTCAAGGAAATCGGCTACGACGGCGATTTTATCTTCGAGGCGGACAATTTCTATAACCGCTTTGACCCGGCGCTTACATATGACGCGAGCGTACTGCTGTACAAAATAGGCAGAAATCTCGTCGACAAATATGGTCTTTGATTTTATTTTAGCAAAATCCACTGACGGTCATATACTGAAAATGACCGAAGGCGACCTCGAAAAAATGAAGAAAAGCAAATCGATACCATAAGCGTCGATTTACTTTTCCCGCGGATTTTTATGTGTTTTCGAGGTTTCCAAATTATTAAATTATACAGGACAGATTGAGGTTATATAACGTGGTTAAGGTAGTAAAATTCGGCGGCAGCTCGCTCGCCAGCGCCGAACAGTTCAAGAAGGTCGCCGCAATAATCAAAGCGGAGCCCTGCCGTCGATATGTCGTTCCGTCGGCTCCCGGCAAGCGCACGAAAAATGACACTAAGGTCACTGATATGCTGTATTCTTGCTATGACGCGGCGTCAAAGGGCGAGGATATCACGAATCATTTCGGTGAGATAGAGGCGCGCTACAACGGTATCATCAGCGAGCTCGGACTCGATTTTTCGCTTGCCGACGAGTTTGAAGCGATAAAGAACGCGTTCATACACAAGGCGGGGCGGGATTTCGCGGCGAGCCGCGGAGAATATCTGAACGGACTTATACTCGCCGAGTACCTCGGCTTCGATTTCATCGACGCCGCGGAGGTGATATTCTTCAACGACAACGGTCTTTTCGACTCGGAGCGCACGAACGCGGTGCTGGCGTCCGAATTGAAAAAGCATGAATACGCGGTGATTCCCGGATTCTACGGCTCTATGCCGAACGACACTATCAAGACTTTCTCGCGCGGCGGCTCGGATATCACTGGCTCTATCGTCGCCCGCGCGGCCGAATGCGACCTCTATGAGAACTGGACCGACGTCGACGGCTTTCTGATGGCCGACCCGAGAATCGTCGAAAATCCGCGTGTGATTGGTGAGATCACCTATCGCGAGCTGCGCGAGCTGTCATACATGGGCGCGACGGTATTGCACGAGGACGCGATATTTCCGGTGAGATTCGCCGGAATCCCGATAAACATCCGCAACACGAACAACCCCGAGGCTCACGGCACGCTGATAAAGTCGTCGAGCGACAAATACGACACCGGCAATGTCATCACCGGAGTCGCCGGTAAGAAGGGCTTTTCGGTCATCACGGTCGAAAAGGACATGATGAACGCCGAGGTCGGCTTCGGCCGCCGCGTACTCGAGGTGCTCGAAAGCAACGATATCTGCTTTGAGCATCTGCCGTCGGGCATTGACAACATGAGCGTAATCATCAATACTCACGAGCTTGAAGGCCGCCGCGAGCGGATACTGAACGGCATCTGCCGCGCGGTCAATCCCGAGACGGTAGATATCGAGGACGGTCTCGCACTCGTCGCGGTCGTCGGACGCGCTATGGTCAAGGCAAAGGGCACCGCGGCGCGCGTATTCAAGGCGATCAGCGGCGCGGGTATCAACATCCGCATGATCGACCAGGGCTCGAGCGAAATCAGCATCATTGTAGGCGTTGAGGAAGCCGATTTCGAAAACGCGCTGAGAGCTATTTACAACGAATTCGTATATTAAGATATGCTGACAAAATACGGCAGGATGAATTTTCTCTCCGCGATATCCGCCGATATTAATCATTAAGGATACCGGAAAACGCCGCGGCGTTTTCCGGTTCTGAAAATAGGACACGGCGCCGCATTGTTAATTATTATAATTATTGAAAGAAGCAGGATGAATGTATAAAATTATTGATATCCACACGCACACATATCCCGAAGCGATTTCCGAGAAAGCGGTCAAGAGCCTCGCCGCTTTTTATGATTTCACAGTCGACGGCAAAGGCACGTATGCCGACCTCGAAGCGCAGGCGAAGCAGACCGGAGTGAACGGATTTCTGCTCTTTTCGGTCGCGACGAACGGACATCAGGTCACAAAGGTGAACGACACTATCGCGCGTCTTGCCGAGCAGTCGCGCAAAAATGGCTTTGAGACGGTCGGATTTGCCGGTATGCACCAGGATTTTCCAGATTTTGCGGACGAGATCGAGCGCATAATTGGTCTTGGACTGCGCGGGGTGAAGATTCATCCGGATATACAGCGGCTGGATATCGATTCGCCGAAGATGTTCGAGCTGTGCGAGATTATCGAAGGGCGGATTCCGCTCTATCTGCACATGGGGGACAACCGTCCGCAGTACCGCTATTCCGAGCCGAGAAAGCTGTCGCGGCTGCTCGAGCGGTTCCCGCGGCTCGAGGTCGTCGCGGCGCATCTCGGCGGCTACATGGCATGGGACGAGGCGGTATCGGAGCTTGCCGGCAGACCGAATGTGTGGTACGACACGTCGAGCGCGCTCTGGGCGATGACTCCCGAGCGTGCGGTCGAGCTGATACACGCGTACGGCTCTGACCGCGTTATGTTCGGCACCGACTATCCGGTGAAGAATCTCGACGACGAGCTATCTCGCTTCATGCGGCTCGAGCTCAGCGAGCAGGAGCGCGAGGACATACTCTACAACAACGCGAAACGCTTTTTGAAGCTGTGACTTTGATTTTATTTTGATTTAATTGACTTTGAATTCAATTTAACCCGATTTGATTGATTTTAATTTTGATTTGAACTGATATGGAAACAACAACGGCATATGAAAATCCTCCGGTGAGGGAGGATCTCTGGCAGAAGCTGCGCGGAGCGGCGAAGCCGATACTGCTGTATGGTATGGGAAACGGCGCGGACAAGATCCTCGCCGTTTTTGCGAAATATGGCATAAAAGCCGACGACGTGTTCGCGTCGGACGAGTTCGTGCGCGGGCAGATGTTTCACGGACGGCGAGTGCTTAAATACGCCGAGGCGGTCGAGATTTACGGAGATTTTATCATCATAATCGCGTTCGGCAGCCGTCGCGCGGACGTGCTCAAACGGATATATGAGCTGGAGGGGCGGCACGAGCTGTACATTCCCGATGTTCCGGTCGCGGGCGGCGAGCTGTTCGACCTCGAATATTATTTTCGTCATCAAGACGAGCTCGCACAGGTCGAGTCGCTGCTCAGCGATGAGCTGTCACGGCGAACCCTGCGGGATATAATCAACTACCGCCTGACCGGCGAGCTGAAATATTTGGTCGGTCACACGGTACATCCGGACGACGTCTACACCGGCATACTGTCAGCCGCCGGATACGAAGCTGTCGCCGACCTCGGCGCGTACAACGGCGACAGTCTTGATGAGCTTGCGCGTTATGCAGCTCGACTTAAATACGCGGTCGCCCTTGAGCCGGACGACCGCACATATCGCAAACTAAAACGCTTCGCCGAGTCGCAGCCCTACAAAATCGACGCGTACAACGCGGCGGCGTGGGATCATAACTGCGAGCTGACGTTCACGGCGGGCGCGAACCGCAACTCGACGCTTATCACAAGCGACGCGCTGAAAGCCGGCGCGAAGACGGTCAAGGTGGACGCGCTCGCGCTCGATTCGCTCGGACTCAGTGAATGCGACTATATCAAATACGACGTTGAGGGCGCGGAATATCAAGCGTTGGCCGGCTCGCGCGAGACGATAGCGCGCTGCCGCCCCGAGCTGCTGGTTTCGCTGTATCATCGTTCGGAGGATATATTCAAGCTGCCGCTGCTGATATGGGAAATGGGCTACCGGCACTTATATCTGCGACGCTACGAGGCGATTCCGGCGTGGGAGCTGAATTTACTGGCGGTGAAGTAAGAGTTAAAGTTAATATACAGCAGACCCTCGCGGTATTCGCCGCCGAGGGTCTGCTGTTGTAATGTTTAAATGTTTGTACAAAACCTCAATATTTCTTCGACAGCAGCGCTTTCTCGGTCGAGGCGATCGCCGCGGTCGCCTCCTCGCCCTTGTTGAACACGATGTAAAAATAAAGCGCGTCTACTATCGCGAGCTGTGCTATGCGCGAGTTCAGCGCGAGAATCGAATACTGCGTCTCGTCGGAGATCGTCTGCAATACGACGTCGCTGTATTTTAGTATCGGCGACTTTCCGTAATTTGTCAGGCAGATGGTCGTAGCTCCGCGCTCTTTCGCGATGCGCAGCGCGTCGACAATGTCGCGCGACGAGCCTGAGTGCGATATTCCGATAGCTACGTCGCTCGGCGTCAGATGCGACGCGGCGATTGCCTGCATATGGTTGTCGGTATACGCGACGGCGCTGCATCCGGCGCGCAGGAATTTGTGGCTCATATCGATCGCGATCGAAGCCGAGTTGCCGAGTCCGAGTGTGATTATTCGGTCGGCGCGCAGGATATATCCGGCGGCAAGCGCGAGCTGGTCGCCGCTTAGTACCTTTCGCGTGCGTTCAAGCGAGCAGTAGATGTCGTTGCAGACCTTACAAAACACCTCGAAACAGCTGTCGCTCGGCGATATGCTCTCGCTGATATCTCGCGGGTTATCTTCGCGGGCGAGCGAGATTTTCAGCGCTTGATAGCCGTCGAAGCCGAGCCGTCTCGCAAAACGCACGATCGTCGCTTCGCTGCAATCGCATTTGTCGGCGAGCTCACTGATCGACAGTGGAATCAGACCGCCGGGATTTGCGAGAATCCAGTCGGCTATTTTCTTTTCCGCTCGACCCATTTCGTTGTATAAAACCTTGATTTGCAGCGATGTTCTCTCCATATAAACGCTCTGTCCTTTGTCATTCATCATTAAATATTATATCATTATTATAGCCGATTTTCACTCGGCTGTCAAGTCGATTGTCGGATTTTGAAAGAAAGTTTCAGCAGGGCAAAATAATGCACAAAATTCGGACTGCGATATTGTGCATATAGACGGTTATTTGATTTACAGACGGCAAATTTCAAAAAAGTACTTGAAAATTATTTTTAGATTTATTATAATAATAATTGGAACGCGAAAACGAAAAAGAAAATACGTTTCATATAGAGCAACAAAATATTACATAGATAGAAGGACTGGTGCTAATATGTACGAAAGTAAAATCAAGATCGGGCTTGTGACCGAGCGCCGCTGGCTCGCCGACGCCGCGACCCGAAAGGGTATCTTCCAGCCGCTCTACGCGGTCGAGAACAAAGACCACATCGTAAAATACATAAAAGAAAACTTCGCGGACGAGAACACCGAATTCTGCGACCTCGAATGGCTCAACGACGAGGGCTTGCTGCACGAAAACGACGACGTCGAGCGGGTCGTCGAATATCTGAAAAACGAGCGTGTCGACGCGATTTTCCTTATCAACTGCAATTTCGGCAACGAGGACGCCGCCGGACGGGTAGCGAGACTCATGGGACTGCCGGTACTGCTCTGGGGACCGCGCGACAATTCGTTCACGCCCGACGGCATACGCTTCACCGACTGCCAGTGCGGACTTTTCGCAATAAGCGAGCAGCTCCACCGCAGCCACATTCCGTTTTCGTATATTGAAAACTGCAACATTGAGGACAAGCCGTTCGCTGACGGACTGAAGCGATTCCTTTCGGTCGTTTCGATGCTCAAATGCTTCAAGGGTATGCGGATCGTTCAGGTCGGCTGCCGCGTCAAGCCGTTCAAGTCGGTCATGTACAACGAAATGGAGCTGATGGAAAAATTCGGCATTGACGTGATACCGATTAATATGTCCGAGGCGGTCGACAAGCTGAACAAGATCTACACCGAGCGCCGCGACGAGCTTGAAGCACTTGCCAATGAGACTAAGCGGAAAATGGACACCTCGTCGGTCGACGACGAGATGCTCGTCAAGATGATGACCTTCGTGCCGTTCTACAAGGAGCTGTACGACGAGAATCATGCGACGGTCATTTCGACCGAGTGCTGGACGTCGATGAACCTCGGCTTCGGCGCGATGCCTTGTCTTGCGATGAGTATTTTGGCCGACATGGGCTATATCGTCACCTGTGAGTCGGACGTGCTGGGAGCTATAACGATGGCGCTGCTCTACGCGATGAAACGCCGCTCGAGCCTGCCCTGCTTCGGTGAGTTCACCTGCCGCAACCCGCAGAACGACAGCTCCGAGCTGCTCTGGCACTGCGGTCCGTTCGCGTACTCGCTCAAAGCTCCCGACTCAAAGGCGTACATCTACAATTTCAAGCCGAGCTTCCGCGTCGCGGACGGAGACTGGACGATCGCGCGCTTCCAAGGCGCGGACGGAAAGTATCGACTGCTCGCCGGAGACTTCAAGACGACCACCGGACCGCACACGTTCGGCACGCATATGTGGGCGGATTTCGGAGATCTTGCGCGTGTCGAGCGCAAGGTTATCGAGGGACCGTATATCCACCACATGGCGGAGATTCAGGGGCACTGGTCGAGCGTGATACGCGAGTTCTGCAAGTTCGTGCCCGAGCTTGAATTCGACGATTTGTACAATTGATGGTAAACAATCCGCAATGAAAGGTATATATTGATGATATTTAACGATTTTACACAGACGATGATACTGTCCGAGCTCGAGGACGCGGTCGGACGCGAGAACTGTTCGGTGAAGCCGGTCGACAAGATCACGCACAGCGTCGACTACTTCTGGCTGCCGAGAATGTGGGCTGACCGCGGGCTGAATATGCCCGAAGCCGACGTCATAGTCTCGCCGAAGAACGCGAAAGAGGTCTCGGCGGTGCTCAAGATTGCCAATTACTACAAGCTGCCGGTTACGACGTGGGGCGGAGGCGGCGGCACACAGGGCGGTGCGCTGCCGGTCTGCGGCGGCATACTGCTCGACACAAAGCGCATGAATGAGATATACGACATCAACGAGCAGGGAATGTACATCGAGTGCGGCACCGGCTCGATATACAAGCACATCGAGTGGGCGGCGAACGAGCGCGGCTACGCGACGATGCACTATCCGTCGTCGCTGACCTGCTCTACCGTCGGCGGATTCCTCGCGCACCGCGGAATCGGCGTAGTCTCGACAAAATACGGCAAGATCGACGATATGGTACTCAAGATGGAGGTCGTTCTTCCGAACGGTGACATTATCGAAACCTCGCCCGCGCCGAAGCACGCCGCCGGTCCCGACCTTAATCAGATTTTCATCGGCTCGGAGGGAACGCTCGGCGT
>ERZ1643251.420-NODE-420-length-63279-cov-7.025797_pt1 | contig 63279 bp, 63 predicted proteins | sample MGYA00579261_ERZ1643251 | MGnify/ENA primary metagenome ERZ1643251 (study PRJEB29033, sample SAMEA4952267) | chicken gut metagenome | biome: Broiler Chicken; feature: Gastrointestinal Tract; material: Caecum | place: Ireland | collected 2018 | study: Broiler...
CGAGCGTTTGAGCAGCCGCGCGAGGTCAATCACGCCCATTGTGGTGCCTTTAATCATCATTTCGGCGATTTTGGTGTTGTCGGCGCCGCGCATGAGTTTGAGTTTGATGGAAGTTTCCACGAAAAACCTGCTGACGCCGCCCGGTTCTTTGATTTCCGCGTCACAGAACGCCGCCGTCTGTCTGACTTTGCAGATAAATGCGTCGTACGCGGTCGCCTGCCCGATCAGCAGGTCTTTGAAAGATTTGTCTTTGACGTATTTCAACGTGACTTTTGTGGAGCGCGCCGCCATGGCGGCGTTGGACATTACGCCGCCCAGTACTTTTTCCCGCTCCGCCGTTTTGTTTATTGCCGTTGTTTGTTTAGTCGTCATACTGTTCTTCTCCTGATAAATCCAAAAATGAGTTGAGCCATTCGGCTGTTTCCTCGTCGGGTACGGTGATTTTGATGTTCATCTTTGCTCCTTCTGACAAAATTGTGCCCGCGCGGCGTTTTTTTATACCGTCCGCCGCCCGATAAAGTTGACAGCCGTTGTTTTTTGTGGTAAATTGTCATACGAGCCGCATAGTAAAGGTACCTAAGAGCCTTGCGCCACCTGAATAGCGAGACTGGGAAGAGGAGGTAAAAAAATGTACGCAATCGTAGAAAACGGAGGCAAACAGTACAAAGTGGAAAAAGACCAGGTTCTGTCCATCGAGTACGACAAGTCTGCCGAAGTCGGTTCGGAAATCGCTCTTGACTGCATCATGGTTGCCGACGGCGAAAAAATCGTCGCGGGCGACAAGGCGGGCAAAGCGACCGTTAAGGCTCAGGTCGTTTCTCACGGCAAAGGCGATAAAATCATTGTTTTCAAATACAAAGCAAAGAAGAATATTCGCAAAAAACAGGGCCACAGACAACCGTTCACGAAAATTAAAGTTACGGAAATTTCCGTAAAATAAAATGACGGATATCACAATCACTAAAAAGGCAAACCGCATTGTAAAGGTCGAGTGCTCCGGGCACACGGGCTACGGCGAAGAGGGCGAGGACATAGTCTGCGCGGCGCTGAGTTCGGTGGTGCAGACGGCGCTGATGGGTTTGCTGGCCGTGGCGAGAGTCAAGGTTGACTATCACCGCGACGACAAAAAAGGCACATTGACGTTTGCCCTTCCCGACGGGCTTTCCGAGGGGAAAAAGCATGACGCGGCGGTTATTCTCGACACTATGCTGTGCGGCGTCAGCGATTTGAGAGAGGGCTTTTCGGATTTTATCAATTTGGAGGTAACGAACCTATGATGTTTATGAATATACAGTTGTTCGCTCACAAAAAAGGTGTCGGCAGTTCCAAAAACGGCCGCGACAGCGAAAGTAAACGTCTGGGCGCGAAACGCGCCGACGGACAGTTTGTTCTTGCGGGCAACGTGCTTGTTAAACAGAACGGTACCAGAATACACGCGGGCAACAATGTAGGCGTAGGCAGCGACTACACTCTTTTCGCGCTAATTGACGGTGTCGTTAAATTCGAGCATAAGGGAAAAACGCAAAAACAGGTCAGTGTTTATCCTAACTAATGCGGGCGAAGGACGCGCACATTTCGAGGGTTTCGTAAAGGAACCCTCTTTTTTTATAATCGGTTATGAATACAGAATACACAAAAGACGGCTTGCTTGTGAGCGGAGCGCTCAATTTTGACGTCGGGCAGACGCTTGAATGCGGGCAGATTTTTCGCTTCGAGAAGCGTGGCGAAGGGCTTTACACGGTATATTCCGCCGACAAAAAGGCTGAAACCGAGCAAAAAGGCGACACCGTCAGGATAACGACGGACAGCCCGGAGTACTTCCGCAAGTTTTTCGATTTGGACTGGGACTACTCATATCTCGAAAAAAAGTGCCGCGCCTATGACTTTCTGGGCGAGGCGTACGACTTCGGCAAAGGCATCAGGATACTAAACCAGAACCTTACGGAAATGATATTTTCCTTCATCATTTCGGCAAACAACAACATAAAGCGCATTCAGCTGATAATCGGCAGGATATGCGACGCCATAGGAAAAGACATGGGCGGTTACAAAGCCTTTCCCACGGCGGAAGCCATGGCGGCGCAGAGCCCGCTGTTTTTCAAGGAGATGGGCGCCGGATACCGCGCGGAATATCTGGCGGACACGGCAAAGGCGCTCGCCGGCGGTTTCGACCTCGGCCGGCTTTCTTCAATGGACACGGCGGCCGCCAGAAAGAAACTGCTTTCGCTCAAAGGCGTTGGGCCCAAGGTGGCGGACTGTATTTTGCTGTTCGGGCTGAGAAAGTGCGATTCTTTCCCCGTGGACACGTGGATTGAAAAGGTGTATCACGAGTATTTCGAAACGGGGCTTAAAACCCGTGAGGAAATAGCGGCTTATCTTGTGGGGCTGTTCGGCGACGACGCCGGAATGATTCAGCAATATCTGTTTTATTTTCAGCGTGAAAAGAGCCGAGCCGGGGCGTGAATGGCGGAAAAAAGTATAGACAAACGATATAAAAAGTTTTATTATATTTATTAAGATATTTTTTTGGGAGGCTGTCATGAACAACCAGAACCGCATAGCCCTGTTTGTCGACATCGACAACATGCCGCTCGGCAAACAGCATATAGACAGAATCATTTCCCGGCTGGAAGAAAGCGGGGAAATAGCCTACGCCAAGTTTTACGGGGTCACGGACAGACGCCACAGGGACATCATCTGCGACATCGCCGCCAGGGGTTTTGAAATGGCGCCGCCGGTCAACCCGAAAAAGCGGGGCAGCACCAAGGTTTTCGACAACAGAATTCTGGTGGATTTGTGCGAACTCGTGTTTACAAACACATCGGTTTCGTCGGTGGCAATAGTAGCGAATCCGACAAACCTGGTGCATCTGTTCGCCAGACTGAAAAGGGAAGACGTGGGTATTTACGCCTGCGACAATCTGGACGACGACAGCCTTGCTTTTGTTGACGAAATTTTGCGTTTCGGCTATGACGACCCGAACACTGCGGCAAAGAAAAGAGCGGCGGAAGGCGAAAGAGAAAACGCCGGCGCTTTCAAAATAGTCACCAGACGCGACGAAGTCCCGTCGCCGGAAGACGCCGACGACGGAGAAGGCGAAGAAGAAACCGCCGTCGAAACGGCTACTGACGCCGAAGACGAAACTGCGGAAACGGAAAGCGCGCCGGCGGAAGAAACGGAGGAATACGAAGAAGCCGCAGGCGAAGAGCCTGCCGCGGAAACGGAGCAACCGCCGGAAGAAGCCGCGGACGAAACCCTGTACGAGGAACCGCAAGCCGAGCAGCCGTCGGAAGAAAAGGCGGACGGTGAAGACGCCGACCTCGGAATACTCAAAGAAATCCAGCGGATGAAAGACGAAACGCCGTCGGACGACGACAAGGAAGACGCCGAACTGATTGAGAAAATCAAAAAACTGCTGGACGAATTCAACTGATTAAGCATATAAAAATTTTTATATAAAACTATTTATATAGATGCATGGAGGAACAAATGGCAAGAGTTATTTTTGAAACCGACAGATGCAAGGGATGTGGACTTTGCGTAATGGCTTGTCCCAAAAAAATCGTGCATATCAACGGTGACGTGGTAAACGCCATTGGCTACAACCCCGCCGAAGTGACCGATATGTCGCAATGTATCGGCTGCGCCATGTGCGCGACAATGTGTCCCGATTGCGTAATCGAAGTTAGGAGATGACAGGTATGGAAAAAGTATTGATGAAAGGCAATGAAGCCATTGCCGAAGCCGCGGTGAGAGGCGGATGCCGCTTTTTCGCGGGATATCCTATCACACCGCAAAACGAAATTCCGGAGTACCTTTCGGCGCGCCTGCCGGAAGTCGGCGGAACATTTATCCAGAGTGAAAGCGAAGTCAGCGCGATCAATATGATTTACGGCGCTTCCGCGGCGGGTTGCAGGGCGATGACGTCGTCGTCAAGCCCGGGCATCAGCCTTAAACAGGAAGGCATCAGTTACATCGCCTGCGGGCAGCTGCCTTGCGTAATCATCAACATGGTTCGCGGCGGCCCTGGCCTCGGCACTATTTATCCGGGACAGGCCGACTATTTTCAGGCGGTGAAAGGCGGCGGACACGGCGACTATAAACTTTTGGTTTATACGCCTGCCACCGTTCAGGAAGCCGTCGATATCACCTACAAGGCGTTTGACATGGCGGACAAATACCGCATTCCGGTGCTGATTCTCGGCGACGGTACCATCGGCCAGATGATGGAGCCTGTCGCGCTGCCTGAAATGAAAGACCCGTCCACCTTCCCTAAAAAAGACTGGGCGCTCACCGGCCGCAAAGACAGACCTAAAAACATCGTCAACACGCTGGATATGAATCCTGACAAACTCGAAGCCATAACGGACAGACTGTTTGACGTTTACGAGCAGATAAGACAAAACGACGTGGAATACGAAGAATATATGTGCGACGACGCCGAAACCGTCATCGTGGCTTACGGTATCGTCAGCCGCGTGGCGAAATCCGCCGTCAACGAAATGCGCGCCAGGGGAGAAAAAGTGGGGCTCTTCCGCCCGATTACAGTTTCGCCTTATCCTGACAAGGCGATAGCCGCTCTGGCCGAAAAACCTTGCGTAAAGAGATTTTTCGTTTCGGAACTCAGCAAGGGGCAGATGGTGGAAGACGTGCGTCTTGCCGTCAACGGCAGAAAGCCGGTTGAGTTTTACGGCAGAACGGGCGGCCACGTAATCAATACCGAAGAACTTATCGAGGCAATCGAAGGAGGTAAACGTTAATGGAAGAGAAAGTTGTATTCAAAAGACCGGCTCTGCTGGAAAACGTGCCTTTGCACTATTGCCCCGGCTGCACGCACGGTATCGTGCACAGACTCATTGCCGAAACGCTTGAGGAACTGGGCGTGACCCAGGAAAACGTCATCGGCGTGGCGCCTGTTGGTTGCGCCGTGTTCGCCTATGACTACTTTACCTGCGACATGGCCGAAGCCGCCCACGGCAGGGCGCCTTCCGTCGCGACGGGCATCAAGAGAGTGCACCCTGACAAAGTGGTGTTCTCTTACCAGGGCGACGGCGACCTTGCCAGTATCGGTATGGCGGAAACCGTTCACGCCGCCGCGAGAAACGAAAACTTCACCGTTATATTCATAAACAACTCCATATACGGCATGACCGGCGGTCAGATGGCGCCGACTACGCTGCTCGGACAGTACTCGACCACCAGCCAGCACGGCCGCGATCCAAAACTCAACGGCTATCCGATACACGTCAGCGAAATGCTGTCGCAGCTTGTGGGTCCGCAGTATATCGAACGTGTTTCAACGCATGACGCCGCTCACGTGCTGCAAGCCAAAAAGGCAATCAAGAAGGCGTTTCAGTATCAGCTGGAAGGCAAGGGCTTCTCGATGGTGGAAGTGCTCGTCGCGTGCCCGACTAACTGGAAGATGACGCCTGACAAAGCGGTGCAGTACATCAAGGACGAAGTTATGAAATTCTACCCTCTGGGCGTGTACAAAGACAGGGGCTAACGAGGTGAAATATGGGAAAATGTGAAATGATTTGCGCCGGTTTCGGCGGACAGGGCGTATTGAGCCTCGGAATGGTCGTCGCTTACGCCGGTATGTACGACGGAAAAGAAGTCAGCTGGCTGCCTTCGTACGGCCCTGAAATGCGCGGCGGCACGGCGAACTGCGCCGTTGTCGTCAGCGACACCGAAGTCGCCAACCCTATGGTCAGCAAACCCGACATCGTAGTGGCGATGAACAAGCCTAGCGTCGCCAAATTCGTCGACGCCATTGTGCCGGGCGGATATATGTTTATAAATTCGTCGCTCATCGACACTAAAGTGGACAGAAAAGACATCAACGTTGTTTACGTGGATACTTTCAAAATCGCTCACGACGGCGGCAACCCTAAGGGCACCAATGTCGTTATGCTGGGCGCCATAGTAGAAAAGACGGGCATAATAACAAAAGAAAACGCCAAAAAGGCTGTGGCGTACTCTTTCAAAGCCAAACCGAAACTTATTGACATCAACCTCAAAATGTTTGACCTTGGCTGTGAAAGCGTGAAATAAAGCCCTTGGCAAAAAATCAAAAGGCAAAGACGAAATTAAACGTCTTTGCCTTTTTTTAATTCTCGGCGCGTTGCATGTCTTATTAAATAAACTTTAATTTTATATAATATTTATATATTAACTTTAAGTTTATATACTCACGCCGAAATCAAAAGACGGCGTGTTTTTTTGGGCTTTCGCGGCATAGACATATGCGAGGGGATTATATGAAAGGCATATGGAAAGAATTCGCCGAAAAACTCGGCGTGCGCCTGGACATGGAAAACCGGAGTTACTGGGTGATTGACGGCGGCGACGTGGTCATCGAGGGGCACGGCGGCGTCAGAAGCGTGGGGCGTAGCGAAATTTCTTTTGTCTACGGCGGCGGTCTCCTGGTTATTTCGGGCAGCGGCCTGACGATAAAAAACATCTCCGGCGGGTTTGCCGTGGTGGGCGGCGGGATAAGCGGCGTTGCCGTGACTGAAAGGTGAGTATGAAACTTTGGATAAGACTGCGCGTCGAGGGGCTTAATATAGACAGGCAGTTTGCCAGAATGACGGGCAGCGGCGTCGCGGTGCGCGACGTCGACAGAAAGGGACACAAAACGCTGGAAATGAGCGTCATAAAGTCACAGAAGAGCAATGCTGTTGCTTTTTTCCCGCCGGAGTGTTATAATGTCACGGTAATAGGTGAAGTGGGTTTTGCGGCGGCGCTTTCCGCCGTAAAAAAACGGGCGGTTCTCGCGGCGTTGTGCGCGCTTTTCACCGTGTGCGTTTTTGTCATGGGCGGGTACGTGTGGCGTGTAGACATAGACGCGGGCGACGATACCGCCGCCGTCGTGTCGCTGCTCAGGCAAAACGGGCTGTGGATAGGCGCCGCGAAAAGCGGCATAGACCTTGACGCCGCGGAAAACCTGATATGCAACGGCCTGCCCGGCGTCAAATACGCGGTCGTGTCGCTGAAAGGCTCGACGCTGACGGTGAAGACGTACGCAAAGGAGACGCCTGCCCCGCAAATCGACCTCAGCGAGCCCGGGAGCGTTTACGCCGCCGCCGACGGCGTTATAACAAGAATGGTGGTTGTCAGCGGCACGCCTAGGGTAAGCGTGGGTGACGAGGTCAAAAAAGGACAGCTGCTTATAGAGGGCGTGCGCACGTTTGCCGACGGCAGCGTCGAGCCGACGCGCGCCGTGGGCGAGGTTTACGCTGACGTAACGGCGACAGGCAGCGCCGTGTTTGACGAATACGCCACCCGTTTTGTAAAGACGGGTGAATACAGGGTGCGCCGCGGCGTGAGTTTTCTGGGGTATGACGGCACTAAAACGCCCGCGCTTTACGAGCACCAGATAGCCGAAAGCCAAAGCGTGACTTTGTTTCCGCTGCCGATAACCATAACTGTGACAAGGATATACAGGGCGGAGAGCGTCACGGAAAAATTGAATTTTGACGACTTCCGCGCCGAAATCAGGGAAAAGGCTCTTGCCGCCGCCCTGATGGCATGCGGGGCGGAAAGCGGCAGCGTTGTGTACGGAGAAATCAGAAACGGGGGCACGGTCACGGTGACGGCTGAAGTCACCGCGCGGCGCGCGATAGGCGTGTATGCCGTGAACCGATAGAAATACGGAGGATACATTGTCCAAATTCACAAAAACAATCGACGTGCCGAGTTTTGACGTGCTCGCGAAAGTGTTCGGTTCGCTGGACGAAAACGCCGACATAATATCGGGGGCGTTCGGCGTTGACATTGCGGGCAGAAACGGCAGCATCGGGATAAGCGGCGACGAGGAAGCGGTAAATACCGCGTGCGCCGCCGTGGAAAAACTCATGGACCTTATCGTCGCGGGCGACGCGGCCGACGCCACAAAGGTGGCATACGTGTGCGACTGCGCGAAACAGGGCAAACTTGCCGAACTTGACGGACTGCTTACCGAGGCGGTGGCGGTCACCCACCGCGGCAAGGTGATAAAGAGCAAGACGGTGGGGCAGAAGAAATACGTCGAAGCCATAAGAAAACACACGGTGACGTTCGGCGAGGGTCCCGCCGGAACGGGGAAAACGTATCTGGCGGTGGCGCTGGCGGCGTCGGCGTACAAAAACAAAGAGGTCGACAGAATAATCCTGACCCGTCCCGCCGTGGAAGCGGGCGAAAAACTCGGGTTTCTGCCCGGCGATTTGCAGGAGAAGGTCAATCCGTATCTGCGGCCGCTGTATGACGCGCTGCAGGAGATGTTCGGGCTGGATACCTATCAGAAACTGATGGAAAAGGGCGCGATTGAAATCGCTCCGCTGGCATATATGCGCGGACGCACCCTCAACAACGCTTTTGTCATTCTGGACGAGGCGCAGAACACCACCTGCGAGCAGATGAAGATGTTTCTGACAAGGCTGGGCGAGGGCAGCAAGATGGTTATCACCGGCGACCTGACCCAGGTGGACCTGCCCGCCGAAAAGAAAAGCGGTCTGCGCCACGCCATGACCGTGCTGAAAGACGTCGAGGGCATTGCCGTAAGACGTATGACGCAGAAAGACGTGGTAAGGCACCGTCTGGTGCAAATGATAGTCGAGGCTTATGAAAAAGCCGAAAAAAGACAGTGAGGAACAATGTTTAAAAAATTTTATCTGAGCAAAAAAGAAGTGACGAATACGGTGGCGGCGATGGCGTTGCTGTTCGCGCTGACAAGCGTTATTTGTTATTTCGTGTATTTGTTCGGCGACGACCTGACTGCATGGCAATGGGTGAGATTTCTCGGAGTCAATCTTCTGCTTGCCGCCGTGTTCGGGATTTATCTGTACTGCGCCGATATCGAAATACTTCACAGCGCCAAGAAACTTTACGCCATATGCCTGATTATGGTGTTCGGCCTTGCCGTTTATGTCATCATTGACAAATGGGTGTCGCCTTACGCCGTGCCGTACGCCTTTATACCGCTGACCTGCGGGCTTATTTTCAGCCGCAAATCGGGCTTTATTTCTTCGCTTATAATCGTCATGTCCATGTTTTTCGGACAGGCGTTTTCCGAAATAGTCACGACGTCGTACATTCCGCTGTTTGTAGGCGTGTGTTCGTCCATTTTGTCGTCGTATATGCTCAGCAACCAGAACAAACGCATCAACTACATAGGCGTGGCGGTGGTGCTTGCCGTGCTCACATGCCTCAGCAATCTTATGCTTACGCTGGCGGTGGACGAAGAAGCGAGTCTGCTGTTTGTCGTCGTTTACAGTCTGCTGAGCGGTCTTGTGTCGGTGGCGCTGTTTATGCTGGTCGTGCCTGTGCTTGACAGCATATTCAACTTTGTCACGGACTTCCGGCTGGCGGAACTCACCGCGACGGACGCCCCGCTCATGAAGCGCATGTTCGAGGAGGCGCCGGGCACATTCAACCATTGCCTTACGGTGGCCAATTACACCGAGGCGTGTGCCAGCGCGATAGGCGCGAACACCTATCTGGCGAGGGCGGCGGCTTATTACCACGATATAGGCAAACTCAAAAATCCGCAGTATTACAGCGAAAACCAGACAGACGGGCACAACCCGCATGACGAGATTACGCCCGAGCTGTCCACGTCGCTTATCAAAAAGCACGTTTCCAACGGACTGCTCATAGCCAAGGAATACCGCCTGCCGGACATGTTCGGCGTTTTTATAAAAGAACATCACGGTACAATGCCGATACAGTTCTTTTACAGCAAAGCGCAGAAATATACCGACGGCACTTTGGACGACACGGGCTTCCGTTATGACGGACCTACGCCGTCCAACAAGATTTCGGCGATACTCATGATTTGCGACGCCAGCGAGGCGGCGCTCAGGGCGCTGTCGGTGGACGACAGAATGAAAGCCGAGCAGATTGTCGGCAATATCATAAACGACAGGCTCAAATATCACCAGTTTGACAACTGCGATATCACGATGAAAGAACTCAACATCATTAAAGAAACCATCGTGACAGTGTATGTCGGCATCAGCCACAAGAGGATAGTTTATCCTAACCAGAAAAAGAACGATGAAAGTAAAGCTGAGTAACGCGCCGCGCGGCTGCGGGAAACTGCTGAAAAGGGTGGCGGACGGGGCGGCCGCTTTTCTGGGACAGCCGGACTGCCTGAGCGTGACGGCGGCGTTTGTCGGCGCCGACGAAATAAAGTCGCTCAACGCCGCGTACAGAAACGTCGACAAAGTTACTGACGTGCTGAGTTTTCCGTCCATTGAAAACGACGGGCACGGGGTGATAGTTCCGTCGGAACACCCTTTCGAAACCGACCCGAAGACGGGTCTTTTGGACATAGGGGACATATTTATCTGCCACGACGTGGCGAAAGCCCAGGCGAAAGAATACGGGCACGGCATTGAAAGAGAAACGGCGTTTTTGTTTCTGCACGGGTTGCTTCATCTTTTGGGGTATGACCACATGACGGCAATTCAGGAAGAAGAAATGACGGCGGCGCAGGAAAGCATACTGTCGGCGCTGGATATACAGAGGTAATATGGAAAATTTCAGGTCGGGCTTTATCGCCCTGGTGGGAAAACCAAACGCGGGGAAATCCACTTTGCTTAACTCGCTGGTCAGGCAGAAAGTGTCAATCGTCAGCCCGAAACCGCAGACAACGCGCAACAAGATTCTGGGCATATGGACGCAGGACGACTGCCAGATGGTGTTTGTGGACATGCCCGGCATAATCAAGCCCAAAAACACGCTGGGCAAATATATGGAAAAGAGCATCGACAGCGGCGTGAGAGACGTCGACTGCGTGGTTTTCGTCACAGACGGGCACAAAGGCATATCCGATGACGACGTCGCTCTCATGACCAGATATTCGGCGGGTGGCGCGCCTATGGTGGTGGTCGTTACCAAGACGGATATCTGTCAGCCCGAAACGCTCATGACCCAGCTCTCCAAACTCAACGGACTGCCGTTTGTCGGCGAGGTTTACTGCGTGAGCGCGAAACGCAATAAAAACATCGACATGCTCAAAGACGGGCTTAAAAAATACCTCAAAGACGACGTGAAATATTTTGACGACGACGACGTTACCGACAAATCGCAGAGGTTTCTCGCCGCGGAGATTATCAGGGAAAAAATCCTTTTGCTGTGCGACGACGAAATACCGCACGGTGTGGGCGTGACCATAAACAAGATGACTTACGACAAAGTCAAAAAAATGTGGGATATCGACGCCAACATTATAGTGGAAAAAGCCAGCCACAAACCCATTATCATTGGCAAACAGGGCAGAATGCTTAAACAAATCGGTTCTTACGCCAGAGAAGGGCTGGAAAAAATGCTGCAGGCGAAAGTTTATCTCGCGCTGTGGATAAAGATAAAGGAAGACTGGCGAAACAGCGACTTTATGCTTAAAGAAATAGGCTACGACAAAAAGGAACTGTGATTTACAAAAAACCGTAAATAATAACGGCGTTTCCCGCGCATACTGTCTGTAAGGGGGCGCATTATGAAAAATCACGACGCCGACGTAGTCTGGAAACTGTTTGAGAGCACGGGAAACCCCGTGTATTATTGCCTGTATGAACGGCTCAGGGAAAAATGACGGAAATCGTAACCGACGCCGTCGTGCTGCGCGCGATGGATTTCAGGGACAACGACAAAATAATATTTTTGCTTTCGCCGACGGAAGGTAAAATCTCCGCCGTGCTGAAAGGCGTGAAAAAGGCTGCCGCAAAACTCAAATACGCGGGAGAGCCTTTTTGTTTTGCCGAGTTTACGCTGGCAAGGCGGGGCGGCATGGCGACTGTCGCCGGCTGCGCTCAGAAAGAGAGTTTTTTCGGGCTGCGGCAGGACGTGGAAGCTTATTACTGCGGCAGCGCCGTAATGGAAATAGCCTCGGTATTTTCAGCCGAGGGGCAGGGCGACCCCGAACTGTTCGGCGACGTCATACGCGCGCTGGAAAGGCTTTCGGAGGGCGGCGACAAAAAAATCACGCTGATAACTTACATACTCGCCGTGCTGGAAAACTTCGGGCAGAAGCCGGTCTTCGGCCGCTGCGCCGAGTGCGGCGCGATTAACCCCGCGTTTTTCGATTTTTCCGCCGGCGGCGCGCTTTGCGCCGCTCACGCCGGACCTTACGCTTCTTCTCTTGACGCCGCCGCCGACAAAGTCATCGCCGCCGCCGACGAATATTCCGACAGACCCGGCGCCTACCGCTGCGGCGACGTGCCGGCAAAAAAAGCGCTCGCGCTTCTGGCGGATGTGTTTTCGCGCAACTTCAAAAAAATCAAAAGCCTTGAACAACTTTTGCTGCTGTGAGCCGGACGTCTGCCGTCCGGCTGTTTTTTTGCTAAAAATTTCTATTTAGCATTGATTTTTTTGATTTTATACACTAAAATATATTTAGTGAAAATTGTAATTCAATTCACAAGGAGAGTATTATGACCAAGTACGTTTACATGTTCAGCGAAGGCAACGGCTCCATGAGAGAGCTGCTGGGCGGCAAAGGCGCCAACCTCGCGGAAATGAGCAACCTCGGTTTGCCTGTTCCGCAGGGCTTCACCATCACGACGGAGGTCTGCACCAAGTATTACAACGAGGGCAGGGCTTTGTCAGACGACGTAAAAGAACAAATCTTCGAGGCTCTCGCCAAAATCGAAGAGATGACGGGCAAAAAACTCGGCGACAACAAAAATCCGCTGCTGGTTTCGGTGCGTTCGGGCGCGAGAGCGTCGATGCCGGGCATGATGGACACCATTCTCAACCTGGGTCTTAACGACGAAGTGGTTGAAGTCGTGGCGAATCTGACGGGCAATCCGCGCTTCGCGTATGACTCCTACCGCAGATTTATACAGATGTTTTCCGACGTCGTTATGGAAGTTGAAAAAGCCAACTTCGAAAAAATAATCGACGCCATGAAAGAAAAGAAAGGCGTGAAACTCGACACCGAACTTGACGCCGACGATATGAAAGAACTTGTAAAAGAGTTCAAGGCTTATTACAAACAGGCGAAGGGCAGCGAATTTCCGCAGGACCCGAAAGAACAGCTCATGGCGGCTATCCTTGCCGTGTTCCGTTCTTGGGACAACCCGCGCGCCATTTATTACAGAAGAATGAACGACATTCCGTCCAGCTGGGGCACCGCCGTCAACGTGCAGTCGATGGTATTCGGCAACATGGGCGACGACTGCGGCACCGGCGTGGCGTTTACCAGAAACCCGGCTACCGGCGAAAAGGCGCTGTTCGGCGAATATCTGATGAACGCTCAGGGCGAAGACGTCGTTGCCGGTATCAGAACGCCTCTTACGATAGGCGAACTGGCAAAACAGAATCCGGAAGTGTTCAAACAGTTTAACGAAATATGCCGGATTCTCGAAGACCACTATAAAGACATGCAGGACATGGAGTTTACCATTGAAAAAGGCAAACTTTACATGTTGCAAACCAGAAACGGCAAACGTACCGCGGTCGCGGCTCTCAAAATCGCCATAGACCTTGTGAAAGAGGGCAAGATTACCGAACAGGAAGCGCTGATGAAAATCGAGCCAAAGCAACTCGACACTCTGCTTCACCCGCAGTTTGACGCCGATTCTCTCAAAAACGCGAAACCTATCGCCAAAGGGCTTCCGGCTTCCCCGGGCGCCGCTTGCGGCAAGGCCTATATGACGGCGGAAAAAGCCGTCGCCGCCGCCGAGCAGGGCGAAAAGGTGCTTATCGTCCGTCTGGAAACCTCTCCTGAGGATATCGAGGGCATGGCGGTTTCGCAAGGCGTGCTCACGGCAAGGGGCGGCATGACTTCACACGCCGCCGTTGTGGCAAGGGGCATGGGCACCTGCTGTGTGTCCGGCTGCGGCGACTTGACGGTCAACGAGGAAGAAGGCACCTTCTCCATCGCCGGCAAACTTTATCATGAGGGCGATATTCTGTCGCTGGACGGCAGCACGGGCAACGTGTACGACGGCGAAATCAAGACTGTTGACGCTTCAATCGGCGGTGACTTCGGCGTCATCATGGATTGGGCCGATAAATACAGGGCGCTGCATGTGCGCACAAACGCCGACACCCCGCGCGACGCCGCTACCGCCGTCAGATTCGGCGCGGAAGGCATCGGTCTCTGCCGCACGGAGCATATGTTCTTTGAGGCGGACAGAATCATGGCGGTGCGTGAAATGATTATCGCCAAGACGGTGGAAGGCAGAAAAGCCGCTCTCGCGAAAATCCTGCCTATGCAGAGAGGCGACTTTGAGGCTATCTACAAGGCAATGGCCGGCAGACCTGTCACCATTCGTTTCCTTGACCCGCCTCTCCATGAATTCTTGCCTCACACCGAAGAGGAAATGGCTCAGCTGGCGAAAGAAATGAACCTTCCGCTTGACGAAATCAAAGCGACCGTTTCTTCGTTGCACGAATTTAACCCTATGCTTGGTCACCGCGGATGCCGTCTGTCGATAACCTATCCTGAAATAGCCGAAATGCAGACGAGAGCGGTAATCGAAGCGGCAATCAATGTCAGAAAAGAAACCGGCTGGAAAATCGTCCCTGAAATTATGATTCCGCTGGTCGGCGAAGTCAAAGAACTCGAATACGTCAAAGGTGTCGTCGATAAAACCGCGCAAGAAGTAATGAAGGAAAAAGACATGCAGCTGGACTACATGGTCGGCACTATGATAGAAGTGCCTCGCGCGGCGCTCACCGCCGACGAAATAGCCGAACAGGCGCAGTTCTTCAGCTTCGGTACCAACGACCTGACGCAGACGACTTTCGCTTTCTCGCGTGACGACGCCGGCAAGTTCCTCAACGACTATTACGACAAGAAAATTTTCGAAAACGACCCGTTCGCCAGAGTTGACCAGGTTGGCGTGGGCAAACTGATTAAAATAGCCATCGACGGCGGCAGAGCCACCAGACCTGACATCAAACTGGGCGTCTGCGGCGAACACGGCGGCGACCCGAGTTCGGTGGAATTCTTCCACAACGTGGGTCTCGACTATGTGTCCTGCTCGCCTTACCGTGTTCCGCTGGCGAGACTGGCTGCGGCACAGGCCAACATCAAAAACCCCAGGTCACTCAGCGGCAAGATTAACAAAGCCGTGAAGAGCATCAAAAACCTGTTTAAGAAATAATAAACAGCCTTAAAAAAACAGAGCGAACCCGTTCCGTCGGAACGGGTTTGTTTTTTTGTTTATAATATATCTTCTTGCAGCTTTAGCTTTGTGAATTGAACAGTAATGACACAGGATATTATTCATTTGATTGCTTTATAGCTATTTTTAATAATCATTATATCGTTATATCGTTTAAAATAAAACTTGATAGTTTGAATAATGTGTTGTATCATAATGTAATTAAATAAAATGGGGATCGACTTTGATGGCAAATTTATGGAATTATCTGTTCTGTATTAAGGGTGAAGATAAAACCGCTGAGATTGTATCGTGGGAGTTTGATAACAACAAATCCGTAGTGTATATAACCTATAGCAACGGAAAAAGTTATCCGTATAGCATCAAAAATGTGTTGTTTCTAAAAAACCCAAAGAATATAATGATTTCAAAGCAAATAGTTATATGTAAAGGGTATATCAAAGATAATATCAAGTTAGTACAATTTTTCGGTTCATATTGCAGACTGATTTATAAAAATAATCGTTTTGAATTATGCTTAACGAACGATGTAAAAATAATAGAATCTGTACTGAATGAGCCGCGATGCCGGGATTGTTTAAACTACTTAAAGGATCTTGCGACGGAAATAGGACTTACTGTTAACGATAACAATATTCTTGCGAGTAATTATAAAAAAATAGACTTTGTTCGTTCCGATAGTGTTTTGGCGTCTTTTTTGATAGGTGAACAGCGTGGGCCAGAGAGCATCGATAATAACATAATATATCCTTTTGGTTTTAATACTAGTCAAAAGCAAGCTGTTGATAATGCATTGAGATCTGATATAAGTGTTATTGAAGGCCCGCCAGGTACGGGTAAAACTCAAACGATATTAAATATTATTGCGAATGCTGTTATGCGTGGTGAGAGTGTTGCTGTAGTTTCAAGTAATAATTCTGCAACGAATAACATATATGAAAAACTAAAGAAATATGGAATAGAATTTATTGCCGCGCCTCTTGGTAATACAGTTAATAAAAATAAGTTTTTATCCGAACAGGCAATTCAGATTCCAGACTTGTCCATGTGGAAAGATGAACCAAATGCATCAAAGATGGCGGACATGGTTGCCGAGCTAAATAAAAATCTCAAATTAAAAAACGAACTGTCGGTTTTATTGGAAGAAGAAGATACGCTGAAAAAAGAAGAGGCATATTTTGATGATTTTTACAATACAATAGCTTTTGATTTTCCGCTACCTAAATTCTCAACAAAAACAGTAGCAAGAAAAGTACTAGAATTCTCAGTAGAATATGAATACCTAATGTCCAAAAAAAGCAAGATCGGATTTTTCAAAAAGATAATTTTATGCTTATTATATGGGATTAAGAAAGCGGATTTTTTTGGAACAGACCATAAAATAATATCTGCATATTGTCAAAAGCTTTTTTATGCGAAAAGGTTAGGAGAAATTTCTTCACGCTGTTCTGTGATAAAAAAATCATTGAAAGCCTATGATTTCGATGAGAAAATGAATCAATATACACAATTATCAATGAATTTATTGAAACATGCGTTGTATGTAAAGTATAAAGAACGTAAACGTCAGCATTATATGGTAGACGATTTATGGTGCGATGCAGAAAAATTTATTAACGATTATCCGGTTGTTTTAAGCACTACTTATTCTCTCCGTTCAAGTCTTTCATCTAGGGTTAATTATGACTATATTATTATTGATGAAGCTTCACAAGTCGATTTGGTTACAGGTGCGCTTGCTCTTTCTTGTGGAAAAAAAGCGGTGATAGTAGGTGATTTAAAACAATTGCCGAACATAGTAAACAGAGAGCAGAAAGTGATCTCAGATATTATCTTTTCAAAATACGATTTGCCAAATGCATATCGTTTTTCAGACCATAGTTTACTTTCATCTATAGTGGAACTGTTCTGTGATGTGCCGAAAGTTTTGTTGAAAGAACACTACCGTTGTCATCCTGAGATAATCGGTTTTTGCAATCAAAGATTTTATAATAATCAATTAATAATATTGACACAACCAAAGTCGGATCGTCAAGCAATGATGGTTTACAAGACCGCTGCGGGTAATATGGCAAGAGAACATATAAATGAAAGACAAATAGAAGTTATTAAAAAGGAGGTTATTCCAGAACAAAAACTGAATATTTCCGACGAGTCTGTAGGAATTGTTACTCCATATCGTGCACAAGCTGATCGATTACGGGAAGAATTTAAAGGAACTTCTGTTAAGGCAGATACTGTTGATAAATTTCAAGGCCAAGAACGCAGCGTCATGATTTTTTCTACAGTTGATAATGAGATAGGGGAGTTTGCTTCAGATCCGAACCGGCTCAATGTTGCAGTTTCACGGGCCATGGATCAATTTATTGTTGTAACAGATGGTAATAATAATGATAATATCTCACCAATTCACGAATTAATAGAATACATAAAATATCATAATCATGAAATAATTGAAAGCAAGATCAATTCGGTTTTTGACTATTTGTATGAGGCAAATTCTGAAGCGAGGGAAAAAATTTTATGTAAATATGGTAGGGCTAGTGAGTACGACAGTGAGAATTTGATTTTATTGCTGATTAAAGATATTTTAAAAAACGACAGCTTTTCCAAACTAAATGTTGTCATGCATGTCCCGTTGCGTGCTTTGATCAGGGATTTGTCGATTTTGAATTTGCGCGAGGTGCAGTTCGTCACCAATTGCTTATCGCATGTTGATTTTCTAATTTTCTCAAGAGTTACTCATCGGCCAATTCTTGTTATAGAAGTTGACGGATTTGCTTACCATAAAATAGATAAGCAGCGTGAACGCGATTTACTCAAAGACGAAATACTTCATAAATATAATATACCTATATTGAGACTTAGCACTACAGGAAGCGGAGAAAGAGAAAAAATATATTCTAAAATTTCTGAGCTAATCAAAAAATAATAATAATTCACTTAACAACTTACGCAAACCCGTTCCGTCGGAACGGGTTTGTTTTTTTGCCTTAAAACCGTGCTGCCGGAACGAGGCTTGCGCCGCCGCGGCAACCGTGTTATAATGCCCGCGGCGGCAAAGGATATAGGAGGGGGCGTAAAATGGAGTGGAAAAAATTTCTGCTTGACAACATTGACAGACTGCGCGTCACGGAAAAAGGACGGGACAGAGTAGGGAAAAATCTGCGCGACGGCACAGACGTTCTGGAATACTGCAAGCAAAAAATCGCCGATGTGAACAGCGTCGTTTACCGCCAGGGCAAAAATCTGTATTGTGAAACCGACGGTCTGACAATCACCGTCAACGCTTCTTCCTTTACGATAATTACCGCGCGCGTCAGCGGCGCGGGGTGTAGTCCTAAACGATTCGGCGCGGCTGAAAAAGAAAAAGCCGTAAGGCGCTGGTTCGGCATGTGGACGGAAGGGCGGCGCGACGACCTCCGCGGGATTTTCAGCGACGACGTCGTTTACACTGAAAGCTGGGGACCGCGTTACGAAGGCTTAGACCGTGTGCGTCTGTGGTTTGACGAGTGGAATACGCGCGGCAGGGTGGACGTCTGGGACATAAAATGGTTTATGCACGGCGGTGAACGCACAGTCGTCCGCTGGTATTTCGAAAATACCATGGGCGGCGGCGCGCAGGAAAAATTCGACGGCGTGTCGGTGGTTGTGTGGAAGGACTGCAAAATTCTTTGCCTGACGGAATTCGGCTGCTCGGCGGATAATTACGACCCGTATGAAAACGGCGGAGAGCCGGTGTTCAGGCACGCGGAACATTTGTGGTTCTGACAAAAAATTTTAAAAATCCGCCCAAAAGGGGTTGACAAACGGGAAGCCGCGGCATATAATACCCTTGAACAGTTGAAGAATTGTTCAAATGAAAAAAGATGAAAGAAGATTTGACGAGAAAAGAGCGGGACGAAAAGAGCGTAAGGGACGCGTTGCCGGGCGACGACGCCATATATAACGTGGCGCAGTTGTTCAAGGTTTTCGGCGACCCGACGAGAGCCAAAATACTCAGTTGTTTGCAGGTAATGCCCATGAACGTGGGCGAAATCGCCGAAGTGGTGGATATGAGCATATCCGCCGTGTCGCACCAGCTGAGAGTGCTCAGAAGCGCGAAACTCGTCCGCGGCGAGAAACTTGGCAAAGAAGTCAAATATTCGCTTGACGACGACCACGTTACGCAGATTCTGCAATGCGGTTTGGCGCACGTGGACGAAGAACGGCAGTAACAGCGGGGCTCCGCCCCGTTATTTAACGGGAAATATTTGAATATTTGTTCAATAAACTAAACGTTCAAATTTTCATCGACGACGGAGGAAACGTTATGAAAAAGACATTCAGAATGCGTGATTTGGACTGCGCCAACTGCGCCGCCAAAATGGAAAGGGCAATCAACAAAATCGACGGCGTTAACCAAGCGACGATTAGTTTCATGACACAGAAACTCATTATCGACGCCGACGACGCCAGGTTTGAGGAAATCATGGAGCAGGTTGTCAAAGCCTGCAAAAAGGTGGAATCGGGCTGCGAAATAGTGAGATGACGGTGTTTTATGAAGTCACTGAGCAAAAAGGAACGTAAAAATCTCATACGCATAATCATCGCTTTGGCGGCTTTCGTCATTGTTTTTGCGCTGGACAAAATCATCACGCTGGCTGAAGTGTTCGGCGGCGAGGGGGGCTGGCTGTTTCCTTTCGCGCTTTATCTGGTGATTTATCTGGTCATAGGTTACGACGTGCTGTGGCGCGCGGTTACCAACATCTGCCACGGACAGGTGTTTGACGAAAACTTCCTTATGTGCATTGCCACCGTCGGGGCGTTTGCCCTTGCCATATACAGGGGCGTGACGGGGCAGGCGATAGAGGGCTTTGACGAAGCGTGCGCCGTGTTGCTGTTTTATCAGGTGGGCGAGTTTTTCCAGACATACGCCACGGGTAAATCCAGAAAGTCTATTTCGAAACTTATGGATATACGCCCGGATTACGCAAACGTGCTGCGCGGCGGCAGAACCGAACGCGTTTATCCCGACGAAGTCGCCGTGGGCGAGACAATAGTCGTCAACCCGGGTGAAAAAGTGCCTATGGACGGCATTGTGGTAAAAGGGCAGACGACGCTTGACACAAAAGCGCTGACCGGCGAGTCTTTGCCGAGAGACATAGGCGAAGGCTGCGAAATCATCAGCGGCAGCGTCAACATGACTTCGCAAATCGAAGTGGAAGTGAAAAAAGAGTTTTACGACTCGACCGTGTCGAAAATTCTCGACCTGGTGGAAAACGCCGCGGCGCAGAAATCCAAGGCGGAAAATTTCATCACCAAGTTTGCCAAATATTACACGCCGATTGTCGTCATTGTGGCGGCACTGCTTGCCGTCGTGCCGGGGCTGGTCACGGGCGACTGGTCCACATGGATATACCGCGCGCTGAGCTTTCTGGTAGTGTCGTGCCCGTGCGCCCTGGTGATATCCATTCCGCTGTCGTTCTTCGCGGGGATAGGGGCGGCGTCGAGATACGGCATATTGGTGAAAGGCTCCAACTATCTGGAAAAATTCAACAACGCGGATATATTCGTGTTTGACAAAACCGGCACGCTGACAAAAGGTAATTTCGTCGTAACGGAAGTGCTGCCGGCGGATAAGAAAGAAGAAGTGCTGGCTCTTGCCGCGTTGGCGGAAAAAGACTCGGCGCACCCGATAGCGGTATCGATACGCGAGTGTTACGGCAAAGAGGCGGCCGGCGGATACACCCTTACAAACATCGCCGGGCACGGCGTCGTCGCGAGCAAAGGCGGAGACGTGATTTGCTGCGGCAACGAAAAACTCATGCGCGACAAGGGCATAGATTTCAAAGAGCACCCGGGCGTGGGTACCGTGGTGTACGTCGCCAGAAACGGAAAGTTCGAGGGTTCGCTGCTTATTGCCGACCAAATCAAGGAAGAAGCCGCGCCAATGGTGCGCGAACTGACGGACATGGGCTGCAAAACGGTAATGCTGACGGGCGACAACGACGCCATAGCAAGCAGGGTCGCGGCGCAAATAGGCGTTACGTCGTACAAGGCGTCGCTCCTGCCGCAGGACAAGGTCACTGAAGTGGAAAAAATGCTTGCCGCAAAGAAAGACGGCGATGTGCTGTGCTTTGTGGGCGACGGCATAAACGACGCGCCGGTGCTTATGCGCTCGGACATCGGCATAGCCATGGGCGGCGTGGGCAGCGACGCCGCGATCGAGGCGGCGGACATAGTGCTTATGCACGATCAGCTGAAAGGCATTTCGCTGGCGAAACGCATCGCCAGAAAGACGATGGCGATAGTCAAGGAAAATATCGTGTTTTCACTCGTCATTAAAATAGCGATACTCGCGCTGTCGGCGCTGGGCATAACAAACATGTGGTTTGCAGTGTTCGGCGACGTGGGCGTGGCGGTGCTGGCTATTCTCAACGCCATGCGCGTCAACTCCAATTATCACAAAAAGTCGCAGGGCGCTTTGCCCGAGGCGGCGTAAAACAAAACAAAACGCGGCGTAACGCCGCGTTTTTTGTTTGCCGTTTGTCATTCATTTACACCGCGTGGCAGCAGATTGCTGACGTAGGGGGTTTTGCCCGCCGTTACGTCGTCGTAAAACTTTTGCTTTTCGTCTATATAAAAAAGGCATTCGTCTATCGTCCGCCTTTCGCGGAGCAGCAGCGCTTTTTTTTCGTCAAGCATTTTTTTCCGCTGCGGTATGGTGCTTTGCCCTTCGAGACACATTTCCGTGTACGCCAGCATTTCGTTTATGCCCATGCCGCAGTTTTTAAGGCAGTTCAGCCCTTTTATCCATTCCACATCCCTGTCGTCAAACACGCGGTAATTGTTTTCGCCGCGTTTTACGTTGGGCACAAGTCCTTTGTTGCAGTAGAATTTGAGTGTTTCGTATGTAAGCCCCGTCATTTCGCAAACTTTTTTCATCGTATACATAAAAAACCCCCGTGAAATTTATGAAAAGTTCTTGACCGGTAGTAACTACCGAGTTTTACAATTTCATTATAAATCGGCGGGTTGAATCCGTCAAGGAGGTTTTTATGGAATATATCACTTTGAACAACGGCGTCAAAATTCCGCAGCTGGGGTTCGGCGTTTATCAGGCGCCGAAAGAAGAATGCGAACGATGCGTTCTTGACGCCATAAAGGCGGGTTACAGGCATATCGACACGGCGCAGTCGTACTTCAACGAGGCGGAAGTGGGTGACGCCGTTTCAAAATGCGGCGTGCCGAGGGAAGATTTGTTTATCACCAGCAAGGTGTGGATAGATAATTACGGATACAAAAAGACGAGAAAGAGCGTGCTTGCCGGCATAGAAAAACTTAAAAGCGGCTATATCGACCTTATGCTGCTGCACCAGCCGTTCGCCGACTATTACGGCGCGTACAGGGCGCTGGAAGACCTTTACAAAGAAGGCAAAATCAGGGCTATCGGCGTCAGCAACTTCGCGCCCGACAGACTGGCGGACATAGCGCAGTTCAACGAAATCAAGCCCGCCGTCGACCAGGTGGAAATCAATGTTTTTAACCAGCAGAAAACAGCTTTGGAAAACATGGAAAAACGCGGCATTCACGCCGAGGCGTGGGCGCCTTTCGGCGAGGGCAAAAACGGAATGTTCACCAACCCGACGCTTACGGCAATCGCCGCAGCCCACAAAAAGAGCGTGGCGCAGGTCATTTTGCGCTGGCTTGTCCAAAGGGGCGTAATCGCTCTGGCAAAATCGCTCCGCGCCGACCGCATGGCGGAAAACATCGCCGTGTTCGATTTTGAGCTGACCGCCGCCGAAATGGAGGAGATAGCGGCGCTCGACACCGGCAAGAGTCTGTTTTTTGACCACCGCGCGCCGGAGACCGTCGACTGGTTTGCCGACCTGATTGTCAAGAGAAGACAACTGCTGTGATAAAACGGCGCTTCGGCGCCGTTTTTTGTTATTTTAAGCAAACCGTTGTTGTCTTTGCCGCCGTGTGGTAAAATACGGGTGAGGTGCGTTATGTTTGAACAAATGAAAGAAATCACCTATAAAAAAGAAGCGGAGTTTTTGTCGCCTTACGCGTGCTTTTCGCAAAACACGGCGGGGCGCGACAGACCCGAGGAAAGCTGCCCGATGCGCACGGAGTTTCAGCGCGACAGGGACAGAATAATGCATTCAAAGGCATTCCGTCGGCTGAAAAACAAAACGCAGGTGTTTCTGGCGCCGCAGGGCGACCACTACCGCACGCGCATGACCCACACGCTGGACGTCATGCAGATTGCCCGCAGCATAGCGCGGGTGCTGCGCCTCAACGAGGACCTGACCGAAGCCATCGCTTTGGGGCACGACCTGGGGCACACGCCTTTCGGCCACGCCGGCGAACGCACGCTGAGCAGGCTGTCGGGCGGGAAATTCCGCCACAACGAGCAGTCGGTGCGCGTGTGCGAAGTCATTGAAAAGGACGGCAGGGGACTCAACCTGACCAAAGAAGTCAAAGACGGCATACTCAACCACCGTTCGGGCGGAAAACCGTCCACGCTGGAAGGCAAAGTGGTGATGTTTGCCGACAAGATAGCCTATGTCAACCACGACATCGACGACGCCATACGCGCCGGCGTGCTGAAAGAAGGGGATTTGCCGAAGGAATATATTTCCGTGGTGGGCGAAACGCCCACTAAACGCATAAACAACACGATACTCGCCATTTACGAAAAAAGTAGCGGCAAACCTTTTGTGGAGATGGACGAAAAAATGGCTACGGCAATGGCGGAACTGCGCAAGTTTATGTTCCAAAACGTCTACACCGAAAAGAGCGGCAACAGCGAAAACGAAAGGGCGGACAGATTGTTGGAAATACTCTTTAACCGCTTTGCCGCCCATCCCGAGGAAATGCCGGAGTTTTTCGTGGGGCTTATGGATAAATACGACAAAGTCACTGTCATCTGCGACTATCTCGCCAGCATGTCCGACACATACGCGATAAATCTTTTCAACGACCTGTTCGTGCCCAAACGCTGGGTGGTGCTGTGACAAAACGCTTCCGAAAGGAAGCGTTTTTTGATTTGTTAATTTTTTGCGAATCCATATTGACATGTAATATTCCCATGATATAATAAAAATGAAAGTTGGTTTTTCATGAGCGGTATGAGCCTTAAATGACATAACGGCGTTTAGCCTTATGAAAATATTTAGGAGGTTTTTGCCATGAAAAGAAAATTTGCTACTTTTACTTTAAGTTGTCTTGTGGTGATGTGTATCGCGGTGTTGCTGAATGTCAAAAATACCCACGCGGCGATAAGCAACATGCCTGTGCAGAACGTGGACGAAATTTCCAAGCCGTACACCGATTCGGACACGCTGCTTAACTACACATATAATGGCAGTACTTGGACAATTGAAACATATGTGCAAGGTAAAAATAATAATCCGTCATTAAAAAGTTTTTTCCAGGGAAATCAGACGACAGATGACCCAATTACCGCGATTATACCCAAGCAGCTGTTTGCCGCCAGGGGAGAGTATCTGCACTTCGGCAACGAATACGGTTTTTACGTGCATACCCGCGGCGTCAATCAGGCGGGCGACGGCGCCACTATAAAACCGTATCAGAACAGCAACCTTGTTACAGTCATGGTGTTTGATATCACAAGAGTAGTTAATCAAACCACAATGTCATGTGACATGAAAATCGAGCCGCTGTTTTGCTTTGACTATGCTTACATAGTTCCACAATATTATTACGGCTCGCAGATTTTCTATTATTGGCAGCCGTATTATTCCAACTGGGAATACGGTGAAATTGTTGAATACAAACAAAAAGGCTTTCACGCCAACGGCAAGAGCGACATCGTCATTGCCCTGCCCGACGGCAGATATTACAGCGATTATGACGGCGAACATTTCCAGGAAAGATGGCAGTCAAATGAACGCTATGTGATAACGGGCGCGGCAATGGCGTTTGAACTGGAAAATGTGGATAATCTCAATGCCGATGACAGCGGATATGTTCTGGAAAATGACATGGGCGCATACTTTAATATGTCCGCGATAAAATATACAGGCGGCACGCTGCATTCTTCCGATTTGGGACTTGCCACTTTGGTCAAATTTTTGCTCGGCTTTGCGGGGAAGCCTGGAAATATATTCAGTCTTATTGATTTTATTGCAGACACTTATGAGGAAAGCAACGGAATCTCTGGTCAAGCAAGTTTTGAGGGCAATATTTCTGTTGACTATGACATATCGTTGCTTCCAAATGACAGAGCAATTCAAATCGACGAATACGGCAAACTGATACGAACGATAGGCGCGTCTTATACAAACCAGAGCAATTCCACAAACCCGCTGGTATTCAGGGCAAATCCAACTGACGGGCACTATTTTCAAATGATTGCGCAGTTTGGCAATCCGAGGCATTGGGAAACAAAAATGGACGTTTTCTTTGATTTCACTTTGGCGTTCAGGAGCAACTCCTCGGTGCTTTCTCTGCGTGAAGTAGGCACGCACAATATTCAGTGCGGTGATTCGATATATTATTTTCAATAACGGAATACTGAATTGGTGAGGTGCGCAGATGAAAATATTGTCGGACAAGTCACGCAACATAGTGGGCGTGTTTATGATAGCGTTTCTTGCGGCAACGGCTGTGTGCCTTTTGATGACGCTGATACAACTGTTTATGAATATCTCCTTTGTCAACGAAGGTATTGAAAAAAGCGTTATGTTGACAGCGGAAGGGTTGGCGCTATATGAGTTGTACGATTTACCACGCGCAAAGGCATACGTTTGGCAGTATTTGGCGCCATGGAGTGCACTTACGATTATATGCGCGGTTGTAAGTGTTGTTATGATATGGATAATAGCGGCAGACAACAGACAGCTGAAAAGAATGGGCAAAACAAAAAAGCCGTTGTTCAGCGGCAGAAATGTGCGAAACGCCTTATCGGTATGCGTGGCTGTTTGCAGCATCCTGACAATACTTATTTATCCTGTGTCAGAAGCACAAAGCAATCAAAGCCTTTATGTTGTTGGAGCGTCATTTTATTTTCATGAAGAATGCTTTAAGGACGAATATGCGCAAGATATAGAAAAATTTATTGAATTCCGTGATATCCAAGCGGAAAATGTAAGGCAATACGCAGTTATAGGAGAAGGGATTTCGCGGGTGTTTCTGTGGGTTGACATAGTTGCCGGGATATGGCTGATAGTGGACGTTATTAAACACAAACCGCAGCAGTCCGCCGAAACAAAATAAAAAAGCCGCCCGACGGGCGGCTTTTTTGACGCGCAAAAAATTTGAAAAAATTTTGCGAAAAAACAAGGAGTTTTTGAAATTTCGGTGTATTTATATATTGATGGATAAAAATGACGTCTGGTTTAATTTCATGGAAGAACTCCGTTCGCGCAGCGATCTGGTGTCGGTTGTGAGTTCTTACGTCAATCTTGACAGGAAGGGCAACAGGTTTTGGGCGTGCTGTCCTTTTCATCATGAAAAGACTCCGTCGTTTTGCGTTTCGCCGGAAATGCAGCGGTATAAATGTTTCGGCTGCGGCGAAAGCGGCGACGTGATTAAATTTATCGAAAAATACGAAAACGTTGATTTTATGTCGGCGGTGGAACTGCTCGCCAAGCGCGCCGGGCTGGAAATGCCGAAGCTCAGGGGCGACAAAGGTTTGCAGGAGAAGAAAAAACGCAAGCAGGCAATGGCAGAGATTTGCCTTTTCGCCGCGAAATTTTACCGGAGCAATCTCATGACGAAAAATGGCGCTTTCGCCGTGGAATATCTCAAAAACAGGGGGCTTGACGACAGGACGATTGCGCGTTTCGGGATAGGGCTGTCGCCCGACTGGGATTCGCTTGTCACCGAACTCGAACAGCGCGGCATGGACGTCGGTCTGGCGTATGAGTGCGGCGTTCTGGACAAGCGCACCAGCGGCAGATATTTCGACGCTATGGGCGAGCGGCTGATTATACCCATCATCAACGCGATGGGTGAAGTCATCGCTTTCGGCGGCAGGTCGATGAAAAAGGAAATCGACTTTGCAAAATACAAAAACACAAAACAGACGGAACTGTTTGACAAAAGCAAAAATTTGTTCGGCATCAATCTTGTTTCCAAAAAGAAAAAGAAAAGCGGGCTGGACAGAATCCTTGTTGTGGAAGGCTATATGGACGCCATCGCCCTGCACCAGGCGGGGTTCGATTTTGCCGTGGCGAGCATGGGCACGTCGCTTACAAAAGAGCAGGCGCGGCTTATGAAGCGATACGCCGACAGGGTTTACATATGTTACGACGGCGACGCCGCCGGCACCAAGGGCACGCTGCGCGGGCTGGAAATCCTCAAAGCCGAAGGGCTGGAAGTGCGCGTCATGTCCATGCCCGACGGCATTGACCCCGACGAACTCATTCTGAAATACGGCAGGGAGGCTTTCAGCAAAGCCATGGACGAGGCTTTGCCGCTTACCGACTACAAACTCGCCGTGGAAAGGAAGAAATACGATTTCGACCGTGGCACCGCCGCCGACAGGGAAGACGCCAAACGCAAATACACCATGGCGGCGCTGGACATTATTTCATCGCTGGACAACCTGGTGGAAGCCGAGAGTTACATCATCAAACTGTCGAAAGAAACCGGGTTCAGCCCCGACTGGCTGAAACAGTCGCTCACCGTCAGGGAAGCCGACGCCGTAGCGGTGACGGATACCGCCAGGAGCGGCGAAGAGCAAATGGCTCCGCTGAACCGGTATGACAAAGCGCTGTATTTCATTTTGGCGTGCATGCTGGCGGGTGAAGAGTACGCGGTAATAGATTTCGAGCCGGTTACCAACGACGTTTTTCTAAAAGAATCTTTCAGATACGTCGCCGAATGCGCCGCGCAGGGCAAAAAACCCGTGCCGTCTGTACTTGCCGACATATTCGACGGGCAATACTCCAAAAATCTGGATTATCTGGCGGATACGGTATTTTCCACCACGCTGGAAAACAAAAAATACTTCGCCGATTGCGTGAAACTGGTCAAAAAGAAGTATATTGCCGATGAAATAAACCGCCTGTCGAACGAATACACAAAAGAAGCCGACAACGGCAGGCGGAGCGAAATCGCCGCCGAAATCCAGCGGCTTTCGGCGGAAACGAAAAAATTATGACAAGAGATAAAGGGGACAGACTTTTTATGATTGTAAATCAACAGACAGCCGAACAACTTCTCAGTGAAATTCAGCCGCACGTTCAGGAAAAGGGCTATATCACTTTTGACGAGCTGGAAAACAAAATCGAAAGGCTTTTCAAAGACGTGACGCCGGAACAGAACGCCGAACTGATTAAAATCATCGAGGACAAAAACATCAACATAACCGAGATGCCGACAGACGACGTCAGCAACGAGGCTTTGACGGCGGGCGTCAGCGAAACAAGCATCGACGACCCTGTCAAAATGTATCTCAAAGACATCGGCAAAGTGCCGCTGCTGACCGCCGAGCAGGAAACCGAACTCGCCAGGCGCATGCTGGAAGGCGACGAGGACGCTAAACAGCAGCTCAGCCAGGCAAACCTGAGACTTGTTGTGTCCATAGCCAAAAGGTATGTGGGCAGGGGCATGCTGTTTCTCGACCTGATTCAGGAAGGCAACCTGGGGCTTATGAAAGCGGTGGAAAAGTTTGATTACACCAAAGGCTTTAAATTTTCCACTTACGCGACATGGTGGATCCGTCAGGCGATAACAAGGGCGATTGCCGACCAGGCGAGAACAATCCGCATACCTGTGCATATGTACGAAACAATAAACAAAATGACCAGGGTGCAGCGCAATCTGTTGCAGCAACTCGGCAGAGAGCCTACGCCGGCGGAGATATCCAAGGAAATGGGCATTCCTGAGGACAAGGTGCGCGAAATCCAGAAAATTTCACAGGACCCCGTCAGCCTGGAAACGCCTATCGGCGAGGAGGAAGACAGTCATCTCGGCGACTTTATCGAGGACGACAACGCTTCGGCGCCGAGCGACGTCGCCGCGGCTACCATGCTGCGGGAACAGCTTATAAACATTCTGCACAAACTCACGCCGCGCGAAGAAAAAGTGCTGCGCCTGCGCTACGGCATAGACGACGGCAGACCGCGCACACTGGAAGAAGTTGGACATGAGTTCAACGTGACCCGTGAGCGAATCAGGCAGATTGAGGCCAAAGCGCTTAAAAAACTGCGTCACCCGTCCAAGAGCAAAAAACTCAAGGATTATCTCAACTGACATGCGTTCAAAGCGTATCGACGCGATTGTTGCAGCCGTGCCGCGTTGCCGCGTCGCCGCCGACATAGGCTGTGACCACGGATATATAGGCGCGGCGCTGCTCAGGCGCAACAAGGCGGAAAAAGTCGTGTTTGCCGACATAAGCGCGCCCAGCCTTGAAAAAGCCCGCCGCCTTTGCGAAAAAGAAGGGCTTACCGACAGGGCGGAATTTGTCGTGTGCGACGGCACGGCCGGCATCCGCCGCGCCGATTGCGTCGTCATTGCCGGCATGGGCGGAAAAGAAAGCATACATATTCTGGAAGAATGCGCGTTTGAGCCGTCTTTCGTTGTGTTGCAGCCCATGAAAAACCTGCCCGACGTGCGGAAATACGTCGCAGGCCGGTACAGGATAATATCCGACAGAATAATCAAAGACGGAAAATTTTACAACATCATCGCGCTTGAAAAAGGAAGCGACACGCTGACCGAAGACGAAATTCTTTTCGGCAGAAGCAACCTGAAAGAGCCGGACGATGATTTCAGGCAATATATTGCCGCCGAAACGGCAAAGATAAAAAAACTGCTGGCGGAAAACGCGGCCTGCGCCGCGAAAGCCGGATATCTCGGCAGACTGGAAGCCATAGCGGAGGAACTTGGATTATGAAAATGGAAAGCATGCTGCGTTATCAGCAGATTGACGGGCAAATCAAAAGCATTATTTCCCGTCTCAACGGTTCTGACGAGTGCATCAGGGGCAAAAAACTCGGACAGTTTCTCAAAGAATCGGAAGAAAAACTCAAAAAGATGAACAAACGCGCCGAAGAACTCAACGCTTCGGTGGCCAGGCTGAAAAACGTTTACGCGCAGAGCGTAAAGGATTTTGACGAAATGGAAAAGGGCGTTGAGGCGGCAATCGACAGGGAGGAACTCAACTATCTCACGAAAAAACTGTCGGAAACGACAAAATCGCTCGGCGCCATAGAAAAGGAACTCAACGCCGCCGTCCGCGAGATGGAAGACATCACCAAAAGGTACGACGAACTGCGCGGCAAAGTGCCGACGGCGCAAATCCAGTACAAAGACTGCCGCGGCAAGTTTGAAAAGATGAAAAAAGACTGCGAGCCGGAAGTGTCGAGGCTGAGGAGCCAGTTGCAGGCGCTGGAAAAGGAAATACCGCCGGAAATAATGGAAAAATACCAGAAACTGAGGGGGCAGAAAATTTACCCCGTCATAGTGCCGCTGGCGGGCGGCAACAAGTGCGGCGGCTGTCAGATGGAAGTGTCCATCGGCGCCAAAGGCAAACTCGACGAAAAGGGGTTTGTCGTTTGCGAAAACTGCCAGAGACTGATTTACAAACCTGAATAACAAAAAAGACCGCTCGCGGCGGTCTTTTTTTTGTTGTCTGTCATTCGGCATGGGCAATTAGATACTGCGCGATTTGCACGGCGTTGGTCGCGGCGCCCTTGCGTATATTGTCGGCGACGACCCAGATATTGAGTCCGTTGGCGACGGAAAAGTCCCGCCTGATTCTGCCGACGAAAACCTCGTCCTTATTGTCGCAGTTGCAAGGCATAGGATACACACAGCGCGACGGGTCGTCCATTACGACAAGCCCCGGGGCGGAAGCGAGCACCCGCTTTACTTCGTCAAGGTCGAAAGGTTTTTCGAATTCGAGATTTATGCTCTCGCTGTGGCAGTTTGGCACAGGCACCCTGACGGTGGTGGCGGTGACGGCGAGATCAGGCGCGTGGAGAATTTTGCGCGTTTCGTCAATCATCTTCTGCTCTTCTTTTGTGTAGCCGCTGTCAAGGAACACGTCTATCTGCGGAATCACGTTGTGGAAAATAGGCTGGTTGAATTTGCTTGGCGCTATGCCTTTGGCGCCGTTTTCGAGGTCGGCGCTGCCCGCCATGCCCGCGCCCGACACCGCCTGATAAGTTGAGTAAACAACCCTTTTGAGGGTGTATTTGTCATGCAGCGGCTTGATGGCGACGATTGCCTGAATTGTGGAGCAGTTGGGGTTTGCGATGATGCCGTGGTTTTTGAGAGCGTCTTCGGCGTTGGCTTCAGGCACTACAAGCGGCACGTCCGGGTCCATGCGCCACTGGCTGGAATTATCTATGACGACTGTGCCGTTGGCGGCGAAAACCGGCGCGAAAACCTTGCTGGTGCCTCCGCCCGCCGACATAAGGGCTATGTCGGTTTTGTTTGCTTTGATGTTTTCTTCGCTGAGTTCGATTACAGTGTATTTTTTGCCGTCGAAGGTTATTTCGCTGCCGGCGCTCTTTTTGGAAGCGAACATGACTATCTTGCCGTAAGGCAGTTTTCTCTCTTCCAATACAGTCAGCATCTGTCTGCCGACTTTGCCGGTACAGCCCACAACGGCTATATCGAATTTCTTCATGGGTAACCTCCGTAATGTTTATCCGTTATTTTCAAATATTATCACAACGCCGCGCCGCAAGTCAAATTAAGGCGCAATTTATTTGATATTTGTGGTATATTTGTTTGAATTTTTCGCCGTTTTTTGGTAATATATCAATATCGCTTTAAAAGGTTGGAGTTTTATGGCAGATAAGAAAAAGAACAAAAACAATAAAAATACAAGCAAAATCGTTTTCCGCAACGAGCGCAGCCAGTTTGTCACCAAGGTGGAAAACACCACGGGCGGCTGGAGATTTTTCGGATATCTCTACAACACCGCCATGTTCAGGGTGCTGCTGCTGCAACTGCTTATGCTTATTTTCGTGGTGCCGGTTGTCGCGCTCATATTTATTTCACAAAGCAGATTTAACGCCCTGGCGCAAAGCTTGCCTTATTCGGCTACTTTCGGCCTCGGCATAATGCCGTGGTTCGGCTTGCAGCCTTACCTCACGGCGAGTATGGGCGCCGTTACCGAAGAGATGTATCTCTGGATGCTGCTGTGCATACCTGTCATCACAATAGGTCTCTGCGGCGGTTTCGCCGTCATCAGGGACGCTTACTGGACGGGCAAACTGCGCATATTCAGGTCTTTCGGCAGCGGTATTTGCCAGACAACGCTGAGATTTTTGCCCTTCACGCTGGTTTTCGCCGGCGGACTGCTGGGGCTGTTTTATCTCAACAACGCCATGGCGGCTCTTCCGTCGTGGCTTGTCGCGGTAATCGACATAGTCATCCTGGTTGTTCTGCTGCTGATTCTCATGATAGGTTTTGTGTATCTCGGCACAAGCACGCTGTTCAGGGAGTCTGTCGGCGAGGGGCTCAAAAACGCTTTGGCGCTGACGTTCAGACACCTTTGGACAAACATCGCCACGTTTATATTCATGCTGCTGCCTGTGGCGGTGCTTCTGTTTGTCAACGTGTCGGTAATACAGACAATGCTCGGCGTGCTGATGGTTATGTTCGGCATGATTTACATCGGTATCGTCTGGATGATACACATGATAAGGGTTACGGCGCCTTACGCCGCGAAATAATATGAATTGTTACGACGATTTCGCCGATTTTTATAATGAGCTTATGGATTGCGACTATGATAAATGGTCGCAATTCTTGGTTAATCACGGCTGCCGTGGTAGCGGCGCCGACCTTGCCTGCGGCACGGGCAACATTACGTTCCGTCTCGCGGAAGCGGGGTGCTCGGTGATAGGCGTCGACGCGTCGCCCCGGATGCTCACCGTGGCGGAAAGCAAAAAGAAAAACGTGTCCAACCCTTTGTTCCGCTGTCAGAACATGGCGGAGTTCGAGGTGACGCGTCCGCTGGATTTCGTGACGTGCGTGTGCGACGGCGTCAACTATCTGGTTTCGCCCGCCGACGCCGCCGGAATGTTCGGGCGTGTTTACGCCTCGCTTAAAGAGGGCGGCGTGTTTATATTCGACATCTCGTCGGAATATAAACTGCGGCATGTGCTGGCGGGCAACTTTTTTTACGACGATGGCGACGACGTTACGTATCTTTGGACAAACACCCTTAAAAAGGGAGTGGTGATTATGGATTTGACGTTTTTCGCGAAAAAGAGCGACGGCTCTTACCGCCGCTTTGACGAAAGACACGAACAGCGCGTTTACGGCGAAAAGGAAATCGTCCGTATGCTTTCGGAAGCGGGGTTTTCGGATATCCGTATGTTTGACGATTATACCGACAAACCCGTGTCCGCCGAAACGCAGCGCGTGGTTTTTACGGCAAGGAAATAAGGGATTATGGCTGAAATCATAAACGGGGTTGTGTGCGGCGGCGAAATCGCCGTTACCGTAATCAAAAGCACCGACATTGTCAACAAAGCGATAGAATATTTTGAGCTGAGCCCCGTGGCGGCGGCGGCTCTCGGACGCACGCTGTCAATCGCGTCAATCATGGGTTACGGCCTTAAAAACGACGGCGACCATCTGACCGTGGTGCTGAACGGCGGCGGCCCGATAGGCACGATTACCGTGACGGCCGCGGCGGGCGGAAATGTCAAGGGATACGCCGACAACCCGAAAGTGGAAAGTTTCATCAACGACAAAGGCAAACTCGACGTAAGGAGAGCCGTCGGCGTGAACGGCAGCATGACGGTAATCAGAAACACGGGGCTTAAAGAGCCTTACGTCGGCACCTGCGGGCTGGTCAGCGGCGAAATCGCGGAGGATTTCGCCAACTATTTCGCTTCCAGCGAACAGACGCCTTGCGGGGTGGCTCTCGGCGTGAAAATCGCTCCCGACGGCGCATGCGTCAGCGCGGGCGGAATATTCGCCTCGGTTTTGCCGGGCGCTTCGGAAGAAAGCGTGAGCGCCTTTGAAAAGGTTTTTTCTCCGCTGTCTAACGTCAGCGCTCTTATGGAAAACAAGTCGGCAGAGCGTTTCGCCTCGGATGTTTTCGGCGCGCTGGGACTGAAAATACTCGACAGGCGCCAATGCGGCTATGTGTGCGACTGTTCGCGCGATAAAATCGACAAAGTGCTTATGTCGCTGCAAAAAAGCGACGTGGACGAACTGATTGCAGAAAAGGGCGAAATCGAGGTTGTGTGTCAGTTCTGCAACAAAAAGTATATCTACACAAAAGAGCAGGCGTATAAAGTCTGCGGTTTCGACAATATTCAGACAGATGGGAAAAAATAAAAAGGTTCTGCGTTTCGACGGGAATTACGATTTTTATATGAACAAAGGCGTGGAATACGCTAAAGACGGCGACTATCTCAAAGCGCTGAGATATCTTTTCGGCGCGTCTGAAAAAAAGCCGTCAGACGTCGATACCATGCTGCACGTGGCGCTGGTATACCAGAAGATGGGGCTGCTCGAAATGTCCAACTCCGCGCTGTATTCCGTGCTGGCGGTTCACCACGAAAATCAGGCGGCGTGCGTGATGCTGGGGCAGAATTATTCCCTGGCGGGCGACAGCCTGAGGGAACTGTATTATCTCAAAAATTATTCCGAAATAGCCGAAGACGTCGACCTGATGGAAATTTTTGAGAACTCCGTCGGGTTTATGCCGCAATACGAGCAGGTATATCCGATGCCCGCCGAGCACAGGGACGCGCTGTACCGCAGGGGAGTCAAACTCATGTCGGAAGGGCGCATGGCGGAAGCGAAAGAGTGCTTCGGCGAGATTCTGGAAGCCTATCCCGACGACGCCGACGCAAAAAACCACATGTGCCAGATTTTTCTGGTGGAAGACAAGCCCGCCGGCGCGCTGGACGCCGCGCGTGAAATTCTGCGCCGCGACGGCTCCAACCTCTTTGCCTGGTGCAACCTGGCGATGGCGCTTCATTTCATCGGCAATGTCGGTCAGCGTGACGACGCCGTGGAAAAAATAAAGACGTTTGACCCTGGTGACGGCGAGGACGCCGGAAGGGTCATAAAAATAATGTGCCTGACGGGCAATCACGCGCACGCCTTCGCTTTGGCGGAAAAATATCTGAAAAAACATCCGTACGACATGGAGTATACCACGCTCGCCGCGGTGTCGGCTTATAACGCCGGGCTTTACGAAAAGGCTAAAAGCAGGTTTCTGACGATGAATTCCGTCATGCCCGGGTCATTGACGCTGGAATATTATCTTGGCGTCACGCAGGACGCGATGGAGGGGAGAGCCGCCCCGTCGGCGCTGCCTTATGACCTCAAACTGCCGGCGGACGAGGAAAACCGCCTGAAAATCAAAGCCGCCGCCTGTGATTTTTCCGACGTGTATACCAACGCCGAAACGAAAAAACTGGCGCAGTGGGCTGTTTCGGGCGACAATCTGCTTCTCGCCGAAGCGACGCTGGACAAGATAATCGCCGCCGACGCAAAAAAGGCACGGCGGACGCTGGATAACCTGCTGGCGCAAAACTGCGGCTGGCAGCTGAAAAGACTTATTCTGGAAAAACGCCTGGCGAACTACCCGAACAAAGACGTGCACATCAACAAGGACGGCTATTTCATCAAACTCGACATGCCGCCGAAAAAACCGCCGAAAAGCGTTGCCGCGTCTTTCCGCCACGCGTTTGCCGCGCTGTCGGTGTTTTTCGTGGACGACGACAGGTGGATTGACAAACTGTCCGACGCTGCCGACAGTCTTGGCGAAAAGGCGGAACTGCTGGCGGAGGCGGGCGCGGGCGTCAACGAAACCGCCGCTCTCATGGTGAGAATCGCCGGTCCCGACGGGTTTGACGACAGGCAGATTTGCGTGGTTTTCAGGGTGCCTTACAACAGGCTGGCGGCGCTTACGGAAATAATCCAATCTTAAAGACGGCTTTCGCCGTCTTTTTTCACGCCCGGCGGCGTAAAGATGTAAATATGAAAAAGGCGTTTGCCGCCGCCGCCCTCACGGTGGGCGGCGTTGTCGGCGCGGGGTTCGCTTCGGGGAGAGAGGCCGTTATATTTTTCGGCGGCGCCAACGTGCTTTCGGCGGCGGTGTTCGCCGCGCTGTTTTTCGCCTCGGCTTGTTTTTTCATGACCAGGGGAGGCGGCGACCTGCCGTCGCTCAGCCGTGAGGTTTTCGGCAAAATGTGTTTTTTGCCGCTGGCGGCGCTGAATGTCAATTATTTCGTGTGTCTCGCGGCGATGAGCGCCGGGTGCTCCGCCGTGTGCGGGAAAGCGGCGGGGCTTTTGCCCGTTTCGGCGTGCGCCGCTGCTGTTTATCTGGGCGTGGGCGGCGTGAAAAAACTCAGTTATCTGACTGTTCCGCTTGTAATCGCGTGCCTCGCCGCCGTTGTTTTGCCCGTGGGCGAAGTTTCGGCTGCGGACGTGAAAATAGTCGGGCCGATGTGTTACGCCGCCTATAACGCCGTTCTGACGGCGGGCGTGCTTTTGCCGGCCGGCGGGGCGCTGACGAAGAAGCAGGCGTGTCTGGCGGCGGGGCTGGCAGCCGCCGTCCTGTTTTTGTTGACTCTCGCCGTTTCCGCCGCGGCGGGGCAAAGCGGACAGAACATGCCGTTGGCGTCGGTCGCCGCCGCGAAAGGACTTTACGGCGTTTATTCGGCCGCGCTTTTGCTCGGTATGACGTCAGCCATGGCGTCGGCGGCGTTTCCGCTTTGCGCCGCCGCCGAAAAAATCACCCGCGACAGGCTGGTGGCTGTCGCCGCGGTGTTTGTCGCCGCCTACTGCGTCGGCACGCTGGGTTTCGGCAAAGTTATGGACACGGCGCTGCCCGTCGTTTCGGCGGTTTCTCTCGCGGCCCTTGCCGGGTTTTTCGCCGTGTCGGCGTACAAAAAAATAAAGGCACGGTAAACGTGCCTTTTGTTTTATATATAAACGCCCGCGTCAGCTCTGCCACCTGACCATGAACCTTTCCAGCAGAGCGACGAGAAAATACATTCCGCCCGCCAGCAGGCACAGCACTATGGTGCACGCCATGACAAGGTCCATCTGGAATACCTGGCCGCCGTAAACGATGAGATATCCCAGACCCGCCCTGGACACGAGATATTCGCCCATGATGGAGCCGATCCACGCCATGCCGACGTTTATTTTGAGACATGACGCCAGCGTTGACATGTTGGACGGAAATACGAGTTTTGTAAAAATCTGCAGTTTGCCGGCGTTCATTGCGCGCATGAGCAGTATTTTTTCGGGGCTGGTCTGCATGAAGCCGCCCAGCATTGTGATTATCGTGACTATGACGGAAATCAGCACTGCCATGAACACGATGGCTTTCTGTCCCGTGCCCGCCCACACGATTATAACGGGCCCCAGCGCTATTTTAGGCAGGCTGTTCAGCACCACGACGTAGGGCTGCAGAACTTCGCGGACGCTTCTTGACCACCACATGATTACGGCGACGGCGGTTCCCGCCGCCGTGCCTATCACAAAGCCGAGAATGGTTTCGTAAAGCGAAATCCAAATGTGGTAAAACAACGCCCCGTCGGCGTACAGTTCAGCCAGCGTGTTCCATATTCTGGACGGCGAACTCATTAGAAACGGGTCTATCCACCCCAGCGCCGCCGAGATTTCCCACAGCGCGGCGAACACGGCTAGCACGCCTGCCTGCGCCGTCAGTATCAGTATTTTGTGTCGTTTGTTTTTTTTGAGAAAACTCTCGTGTCTTTTGTCGATATATTCACCCATCGGCGGCAACCTCCTTCCACAGCGTTTCGAACTGAGCCGAGAAAGACGGCGCTTCGCGCCGCATGAGCGGCGTGGCGATATGCCCGAGACCGGTCGTGTGCATTCTTTTCAGAGTTGCCGGTCTGGCCGTGAGTATGGCTATGCGGTCGGACATGGATATCGCCTCGGAAATGTCGTGCGTCACCAGCACGGCTGTTATGCCTTCTTTTTTTATGATGGCGTAAACGTCGTCGCAGACGTGCAGCCTTGTCTGGAAGTCCAGCGCGGAAAACGGTTCGTCAAGCAGCAGCACCTTGGGGCTGAGCGCCAGCGTGCGTATCAGCGCCACTCTCTGGCGCATGCCGCCCGACAACTGCGACGGGTAATGCCTGACGAAATCTTTGAGCCCGTAATCCTCAATCAGCCTGTCGCAGTGTTCCAGGTTTTCTTTGCTCTTTTTATGCTGTATTTCCAGCCCCAGGGTTATGTTTTTGTAAATGGTGCGCCACTCGAACAAGTGGTCCCGCTGCAGCATGTAGCCCACGTCCGTGGACGTGCCGGTTATTTCGGCGCCGTCCAGCAGAATCCGCCCCGACGTGGGGCGGAGAGTGCCTGAAATCAAAGACAGCAAAGTGGTTTTGCCGCATCCGCTGGGGCCCAGCACCGATATGAATTCGCCTTGCTTTACGTCGAAAGACAGATTTTTTATGGCTTCCGTGCGCGTCTTTTTTGTATAATACGTCATCGAGACGTTGTCTAACGTTAATATACTGTTCATCCGGCTCCTTTTGTCAAAGGGGCGGCGGAATAAATCCGCCTGTATTACGCTCTGCGGCGCGTCGTCCCATATTTTATTATATTTCGGGCGGCCGCTTTGTGTGTAAAGACCCGCCGCGGCGGGTCTTTTTCATTTGCCTATTTTGTCGGCGATTTCGTTGTATACGATGTCGTCGTAATCGGCTCTTTGGCTCAGTTCGCCGGCGTTTTGCATCACGTCCTGCAAACGGTTGAAACTGTCTTCCGTCATGGACGGCGTCGTCATCCATGTGTCGTTGTCTTTATAGTTGCCCACTGCCGCCGCGAGCAGGCTTTCCGACGTGCCCGCGAACGACGGCGCCAGCACTTTGGCGACTTCGCCGTTGTCGTGCGTCATTATATACTGCGTGGCTTTGTAAATACAGTTCAGAAAGGCTTGGAGTTTTTCGCCGTTTTGCTGAATGTAACTTTTGGAAGCCATAAACGCCGTGTAAGGTATTTCGCCGCTGGCTTTGCCTATTGAGGACACGATGTAGCCTTTGCCTTCCTGCACCAGCTGGCTGGCGGTAGGCTCGAACAGCGTTACATAGTCGCCCGTGCCGTTTGCGAATGTCGGACCGGTCAGGTTGAACTGCACGTCGTAGTTCATTGTGATGTTCTGTCCGTCATAGTACCCGTGTTGGTTGAGGATATATTGCAAAGTCATCGCCGGCATGCCGCCACGGCGCCCCATGATGATTTCTTTGCCTTCGAGACCGGTGTAGTCAAAGTCGGTTTCCGGCGAGCGGCCGACAAGGAAAGAGCCGTCGCGCTTGGTCAGCTGGCCGAAAATCTGCACATAATCGCTTCTGCCTTCCAGATAGACGTATATGGCGGTTTCCGGACCCATCAGACCTATGTCGGCGTCGCCGCTGAGCACCGCCGTCATGCTTTTGTCAGAGCCGCCGCCGTTTGTGAGTTCTATCGTTATGCCTTCCTGTTCGAAATAACCGAGATTTATAGCGGCGTAGAGAGGGGCGTAAAATACCGAGTGCGTTACTTCGTTGAGACGTATCACGCCGTCGTCGCCGTCGCCGCACGCCGCAAGCGGAAACAGCATGAGCATGAGCGCCATCGCCGCCGTCAAAAGTTTTTTCATTGTTTAGCCTCCTTTACTGTTTATATTATTCAAAGCGGTTTTCGGTTGTGTGGGGCGGCGGCGAAATAAGTGGCACGGCACGGCAGAAAGCCGCTCGCGGCGGTGTAAAATATAAAGGCGGCGGGGCGGGAACAGTGTCGGGAATCCGCCTTGCCGCTATTTTTTCGGAGGTCAATATGGCACAATTACAAATTCCGCTCGCCCAGCTCAAAAGCGTGCGGTACGCCGACGGCAGCGTAATGTATCAGGCGCATACCGTTCATTTCGGCTCCGCCGCGACGTGGTGCAAGTCTTACACGCTGTCAATGCCGCCGCTGCCCGAGGGAGTCGCGTCATGCGTGGTGCAAAGACTGTCGTCCGCCTGCACGCTGGGCTCGGCGGGCGAGTTGATTTCGGCGGGGAGCGCCGCTTCGCAGGCGACGGTTTATCACGGCGACACGCTGTCCGTCTCGGCTGTGGCCGCCGACGGGTACGAAGACCCCGTGGTTTCGCTGTCCAAAACTACCGTGGACGACGACGTCACGGTGAGCGTGACCGCCGGCGCGTACAGTTGGCTGACCCCGTCAAGCAAGACGCCTTTGCCGATGACGGTCAATTCAAGCGGGTCTTTCGCGTGCGAGTACCAGCATTGTTATGTCGCCGCCACTTGCAGCTACGAAGACTGCGACGGCTGTTATTGCGACAACGGGCTGGCGTGCGGCGAGTCGCTTACGCTGTGCGACGATGTGGATTCGGGGCTTAAAAACGCGGCGAGACTGCGCGTGACAGTGAGTTCGGGGCGGTTTTCCGGTTACAGCAACATGGACGACTGCGGCTGCGACGGTTGTTATTGCACTGACGGCAGCGACTGCCACACAAACTATACGGGGCTTGTTTCCGCCACGATTTCACCGCAGGTTGTCGAACTGAACATAGGCGAAACGGTGGGGCTGGCGTGTTCCGGCTCGCAGACGGTAAATCCTACGCTCAAAGCCGAGTATGTGTCTTCGGACAACTGCATACGCCTGACGGTGGACGGAACGCTGCCGTCGTATAGCAGAACAAAGAGAATCGTCATATCGAAACTTGAATATAAGGTGTGATACGGGGGAAACAAAATGATAATTAAATTCAGCGACATGCCTTCGGTTTATGTCTATAAAAGCGAGGGCGGCAAGAACAAAAAATACGCCGAGTTTATCGTGGGATACTGCAAGGCGGTGGGGCTTATGCCGAGCAACAAACTTTGTGTGAGATGTTCGCCGCATATGGCGCTGTGTCTGGCGGCGGCGTGCGAAAAACACGGCGTCGGTCTGTACGTCGTGACGGGCGCGTCGGGCGGCGTTAAAGAAAATCTCGAAAAAATGGGGGCTGTGGTGTATCCTATGGCGGGCGGCTTTCAGGCCGGCATCGACGACGCCGTTTCAAAGGGAGCGTATCATTACGACCAGTTTACCAATCCCGCTTCGGCGGAGTATTACAAATCGGTGGCGGCGGCCGCCGTGGCGGAACTGGGCTTTACGCCTGACAATTTTGTGGATTTCATAGGCAGCGGCGCGACGCTGGCGGGGTTTGCCTCGGCGCTGGGAAATACCCGCTGCTACCGCGCGGGCATGTGCGACAGAGACCCCGATTTGTCGAAAAACCCGATGCTGGCGCCAGTGGCGGACAAAATCACGAAAATCAAGGTGGAAAAAACAGATGTGTACGCCATGCAGCAGAAATACGCCGAGGAGGCCGTCGGACAGGTAAATATCGGCACGGTGGCGGCGCTCAAAGCGGCGGAAAATCTCCAAGGCACCACACTTATTTACTGGCAGGACTGATATGTTCAAGGAGTTGGCGGGGCTGAGAGAGCGTTACGGCGTGACCGGCGCGCTGTACGCTTTCAGATTGCCCGTGTGCAAAAAGTTTTATCTCGCCGTGTGGCTTTTCGCGAGGGCGGCGGCTTCGGGGGAATACAAGCCGGGCATGCCTGTGGCGGAAATCACGGCGGGCAACATGGGGCTGGCGCTGGCGGAACAGTGCGCCAAATACCGTTCGCCGCTTTATCTGGTGCCGATAGGCAGGCTGTCGGAGGAAAAACGGCGCGCGCTGGAAGAAAAAGGCGCGCGCCTGGTCGACGCCCGTCCGAAAGAGGGCGAGGCATATTGGATGGCGCTGGAAAGAACGCTGGAAGAAATAGTCCTTTACAGAGGAGCGTGTTCTTTCAGGCAGTTTACAAATTCGGGACAACTCGGGTTTTACCGGCGGTTGTTTTCCAGCCTTCCGGTTGAAAACGTTGACTGCGTCATCGACAAAATCGGCACGGGCGCCACGCTGGCGGCGCTGGGCGAGAGATTTCCGTCGGCTGAACTGCTGTACGCGACTTCGCTGCCCGCCGCCGTGGACATGCGCAGATACAGATTTTTCACCCGTGAGCCGAAACAGATTTTTCCGCGCGACGCGGCGGAATACAAGGCGTTCGGCGCGGCGCTTAAAGAAACGGAAGGCATAGAAAACGCCGAATACGGCGCGCTGTCGCTGTACTGCGGACTGCAGTGGCTTAAAGACAACCCCGGCAAAAGCGTATTGGTGTTTATAGGCGACTGAAAGGGGTGAAAAGGCGGACATGCTTTGCGGCTTTCAAACAGTTGCCAAAAGTTTTTTCCTCTGTTATAATCGCTTCAAACGAAGATGTGGAAGGAGTAACGTTTCTTTTTGCCTTGAAAGAGAGCCGCCGTCGGTGAAAGAGCGGCAAGGGAAAGGGCGCGAATGTCGTCCGCGGAGTCCTTATGGCGGGTGGCGCCGTTATACGCTTTCGAGAGCGGACAGATTTGTCCGAATTTAGGTGGTACCACGGAACCGTGAACGTTTCGCCCTAAAAAGGCGTGTTCACGGTTATTTTATTTTTGGAGAGATTGACATATGGAAATGGCGAAAACTTACGAACCGCAGAATTTCGAAAAAGATTTGTATCATTGGTGGGAAAGGGAAGGCTTTTTCACTCCCGAAAGAGACCCTGAAAAAGAACCTTTCACTATTGTTATCCCGCCGCCTAACATAACGGGACAGCTGCACATGGGGCACGCGCTCGACGAATCCATTCAGGACTGCATTATACGTTTCAAACGCATGCAGGGTTACAGCACGCTGTGGCTACCGGGCACCGACCACGCTTCCATCGCCACGGAAGTCAAAATAGTGGAGCAGCTCGCCAAAGAGGGCATCGACAAAAGAGACCTCGGCAGGGAAAAGTTTCTGGAAAGGGCGTGGGCATGGAAAAATCAGTACGGCGGCAGAATAGTGGAACAGCTCAAATGCCTCGGCTCCTCATGCGACTGGACGAGAGAAGCCTTTACGATGGACGAAAGATGTTCGAGAGCCGTTCGCCACGTATTTGTCAAACTGTATGAGGAAGGGCTCATCTATCAGGGCGACAGAATAATCAACTGGTGCCCTGAGTGCAAAACGGCGCTGTCCGACGCCGAGGTGGAATACCGCGAGCAGGCGTCGCACTTCTGGCATTTCAGATATTTCACGCCGGACGGCAAGACGGAAGTTGTTTTCGCCACCACCCGTCCCGAAACAATGCTGGGCGACACGGCGATTGCCGTCAACCCCGACGACGAAAGATACAAGGACCTTGTGGGCAAGATGGTCATCGTGCCGTTTGTTAACAGGGAAATTCCGGTTATAGCCGACGAGTATGTTGAAAAAGACTTCGGTACCGGCGTGGTCAAAATCACGCCGGCGCACGACCCTAACGACTTCGAGGTTGGGCTGAGGCACAATCTCCCGGTAATAAGAGTCATGAACGACGACGGCACAATGAACTCTCTTGCCGGAGAGATGTTCGAGGGGCTTGACCGGTACGCCGCGCGCGACAAAATCGTGAAAGAGATGGAAAAACTCGGCCAGCTGGTGAAGATAGAGGATTATTCGCACAACGTGGGCGAATGCTACCGCTGCCATACCACGGTGGAGCCTATCGTCAGCAAGCAGTGGTTTGTCAAAATGAAACCGCTTGCCGAAAAAGCCATTGAAGTAGTCAGGAACGGCGAAATCAATTTTGTGCCGAAACGCTTTGAGAAAGTTTATTTCAACTGGATGGAAAACATAAAAGACTGGTGCATATCCCGTCAGCTGTGGTGGGGACACCGCATACCGGTGTGGTACTGCGAGGATTGCGGCGAAGTTATCTGCCGCGAGGAAACGCCGACCGAGTGTCCTAAATGCCACGGCAAAAAACTGCGGCAGGACGAAGACGTGCTTGACACATGGTTTTCCTCCGCCCTGTGGCCGTTCTCCACGCTGGGATATCCCGAAGAGACGGAAGACTTCAAATATTTCTTCCCGACAAACGTGCTTGTCACAGGTTACGACATAATTTTCTTCTGGGTGGCGAGGATGATTTTTTCTTCGTTGCACCACACGGGCAAGGCGCCTTTCAAAGAAGTGCTTATCCACGGCATCGTGCGTGACGCGCAGGGCAGAAAGATGAGTAAATCGCTGGGCAACGGCGTTGACCCGTTGGAGTTCATCGACAAGTTCGGCGCGGACACGCTGAGATTTTCGCTGCTCAACGGCGTTTCTTCCGGCGGCGACATACGTTTCAGCGCCGACAAGGTGGAAGGCAACAGAAACTTCATGAACAAAATCTGGAACGCCTCCCGTTTCGTGCTGATGAACACCAAAGAGAAAAACCTTAAAGACATTTTCAGCCGCGAACTGTCAGTCGCCGACAAGTGGATACTCGACAAACTCAACAACGTCATTAAAGACGTAACCGCCAATATGGAAAGTTACGAGCTGGGCGTCGCAGCGGGCAATCTGTATGATTTCGTGTGGAGCGAGTTCTGCGACTGGTACATCGAGTTTTCCAAGCCCGTGCTGTACGGCACCGACGAGGACGCCCGCGACACGGCAATCAGCGTGCTCAACTACTGCCTCGACAAGATACTCAAACTGCTCCATCCTTTCGTGCCGTTTATCACCGAAGCGGTGTATCAGAACATGTACGGGCACGAAAAGACAATCATGCTGACCGAATATCCGAAATTCGACGGACGGCTGTCTTTCCCTGACGACGCCGACACGATGGATATAATCAAAGACATTGTCAAAGCCGTCCGCAACGCCAGGGCGGAGCGCAACGTGCCGCCGTCAAAACGGCTCAACATCTTTATCCGTCCGGTGAGAAAGGGAAGCGATATTAAGCGCTCGGCGCTGTATATCGAAAAACTCGCCGGCGCGGAAAACGTCGTGTTTGCGGCGGAAGGCGATAATTTCGAAAACGCCGTGTCGCTTGTGTCGTCGGGCGCGGAAATTTTCATTCCGCTGGGCGACCTGGTCGACAAGGAAAAGGAAAGCGCGCGTCTCGGCAAGGAAATTAAAGACGTCAGGGACGAAATCGCCCGCGCCGAGGGCAAACTCGCCAACAAAGGGTTTGTGGAAAAAGCGCCGCAGAAACTCATAGACGCCGAAAAGGCGAAACTGGAAAAATACAGGGCGATGCTGGAAAAACTCGAACAGCGCGCGGAGGAACTTAGTTGGCTCTGACGGCGGGACGTGAGCCGCGAAAATAAAATGTTGTCAAACGATGACATTTGTTATATAATAAAACTGTTCTTGTGTAATGTGTGTAATATCGGAGGAAATAATGAGAACGTTTTTTATCGACACCGATTCCGAACTGCCTTTCGGCTATGTTAAAGAACTCGGTCTTGAACTTATCAGAATGCCTTATACGCTGGACGGTCAGGAGTATTACGACGACGCCGGCGAACACACCGACCAGAAAGAATTTTTCGCCAAACTGCGGGAGGGCAAGGTCAGCAAGACGTCGGCGCTCAGCACCCAGATTTATCTGGATATTTTCGAGCCGCATTTCGCGAGCGGCGAAGAGATGTTTTATCTGACGTTCGGCCATCAGATGAGCGCCACCTTCCAGTTTATGGACGCCGCCGTCAAAGAACTGTCGGAAAAGTATCCGCGGGCGTCTTTCCGCTCTTTCGATTCCAGAAGCATTTCGCTGGGCTGCGGCATACAGTGCTATTACGCCGGCAAGATGTTTAAAGAGGGCAGGTCGTTTGACGAAATAATAGCGTTTTTGGAAAAATTCAGCGACGAAGTCGCCACATATTTCGCCGTGGACGACCTCGACCACCTGTGCAGGGGCGGAAGGCTGTCGGGCGTGGCGGCGTTTGCCGGCAAACTTATAGGCATAAAACCTATTTTGCAGGTCAACGACGAAGGCAAAATCGTCAAGTACGCAACCGTCAAGGGTTCGAAAAAAGTCATAGGCTATTTTATCGACCTGATGAAGGAAATCGCCTGCGACCTTGACAAATACGACGTATTTATTCTGCACGGCGACGTTCCCGAACAGGGCGAAGCGCTTAAAGCGGCGGTGGAAAGAGAGTTTCCGGAAGCCAGGATACATCTCATTATGGTGGGGCCGGTCATCGGCAGCCACTGCGGGCCGGGCACGCTGGGCATTGTTTTCCACGCGAAACACAGATAAATATTTTTCGGCGGCGGCTTTGCCGCCGTTTTTTTATATTTTGTCTTTCATTACTTTTGCTTATTGATATCGCCGAAACGCTGTGCTATAATATATTCAGTATGGAATTCATGAGCGTAGGGCAGATATTATTGTGCGTGTGGCTCATCGCTATTAACGCTTTGGGCATTAAACTCACCGTGCAGGATAAACTTAACGCCATAAAACGCGAGTGGCGCGTGAGAGAATCCACGTTGTTCTGGGTGGCTTTTCTCATGGGCGCGCCGGGAATATATCTCGCGATGCTGGCGGTGCGTCACAAGACGAAAAAGTTTTTCTTTTACATGGGTATCCCTATGCTATGTTGGTGGACTTTGCTGATTTTCAGCGCCTTATTTTTCATTTTGGCATGATTTACACCTTTGTTTGCGAAAATTTTACGGGCACGCTTGCCGACTTTCTGCGGCGCAGCGGAGTGTCCGGCAGGCAGATAACGAGACTCCGCGAAAAGGAGGGGCTCATCAGGCTCAACGGGCGGGCGGCGTTTACCGACTGCCGCGTCGGGCACGGCGACGTTGTGGAAATAGACGTTCGTGAGAGCGGCGTGGATGTGCCGCCTTTGGCGCTGCCGCTCGACATGATTTATGAAGACGACCACCTGTGCGTGGTAAACAAGCCAGCGGGGCTGGCGGTCATAGCGACGAGAGCCCACTACGGCAAAAGTCTGCAAAACGCCCTTGCCGCCGAATGGGGGAGCGGGTTTGTGTTTCACCCCGTCACGCGGCTGGACAAAGACACTTCGGGCGTTATGATTGTGGCGAAAAATTCTTTTATCCACGAAAAACTTGACAGGCAGCTGAGAAGCGGCGGAATAGATAAAAGGTATCTCGCCGTCATAAGCGGCGGCAATGGCGGCGGCGGAACAATCGACGCGCCGGTCTTCCGCCCGGACGGCGCGATGAGGCGAATCGTCTCCCCGATGGGGAAAAAAGCGGTAACTGTGTACAATATCGTTAAAACGTTTGACGAAGCGGCGGTCGCCGACGTACAATTATTGACGGGGAGAACACATCAGATAAGACTGCATATGAGCCACATCGGCAGACCTTTGCTGGGCGACGCCCTTTACGGCGGCGATACATCGCTCATCGGCAGACAGGCTCTTCACGCGCGGGAGATATCGTTTGTGCACCCCGTGTCGGGCAGGCGCGTGACGTTTGAGGCGCCGCCGCCCGAAGATATTTTACGGCTGCTGAGGCAACTGGGAGGCGAAACATGGACGAAGAAATGAAAGAAGCGAGGCAAAGGAAAAAACCCGCCGTTCAATGCAACAAAAAGGACATAGACAACAGGCTCGCCACCATTGAGGGACACATCAGGGGAGTCAGACAGATGCTTGCCGAAGGCAAAAGCTGCGAGGAAATTCTGCTGCAACTGTACGCGATAAGCGGCTCGCTGCGCAAACTTTCCAAAAAGGTGCTTTACGACCATCTGAACAACTGCGTTAAAGACAGTATTCAGAAAGGCGAAACCGACGTGCTGGAATCTTTCGCCGATATTCTGGAAAAATATATCTGAGCGTCATTCTTAACGGACGTTTTCTTTGACACGCTTGAAAAGCGCGGCTTTGTGCCGCGCAAAGCGCGGCTTTGTGCCGCGCTTTTTTTATGTAGCAGCGAAAAAGAAAGGGGCGGAAATTTCCGCCCCGCGCTTTATTTGTCTTTTATTCTTCTGCCGTTTTCGTCGTATTTTTCGTTGTGCCGTTTCACCGCTTTTCTGATTGATATGAAAACGCATATCACCGTGAGCAGGACGAAACCGACGTGGTAAATGACGAAACCCGTCGTGCCGGCGACCATGACGTCGCTGCCGGCCGCCATGAAGCCAAGCCCCGCCGCGGCATAGAGCAGCGGAAACAGCAGCCCGAGTTTCACAAGCAGCGTCACGACGAATATCACCACTTTCGCCACGGTTTTGACGACAAGTTTCAATATTTTGAATATGAAAGAAAATACCGAAAATATGCAGCCCATTATTTTATAACGTCAACGTACATATATTTACGCAGAGCCTCAGGCACCGTTACGCTGCCGTCCTCGTTCTGGTAGTTTTCGATGATGGCGGCAACCGTTCTGCCGACGGCAAGACCGCTGCCGTTGAGGGTGTGCACGAAGCGAGGTTTGGAGCCTTTGTCTTCTTTGAAACGGATATTGGCTCTTCTTGCCTGATAGTCCTCGAAGTTGGAGCAGGAAGAAATCTCGACGTATTTGTTGTAACTAGGCATCCAGACTTCGATGTCGTATGTCTTTGCGGAGCTGAACCCGACGTCGCCCGTGGACAGCATGTCAACCTGATAAGGCAGGCCGAGTTTTTGCAGAATCTTTTCGGCGTCGTTGGTCAGCGATTCGAGTTCTTCATAGCTGTGGTCGGGATGCGCGAATTTAACAAGTTCCACCTTGTTGAACTGGTGCTGTCTGATAAGACCTCTCGTGTCTCTGCCGGCGCTGCCCGCTTCCGCGCGGAAGCAAGCCGTGTAAGAACAGTATTTTATAGGCAGGTCTTTGCCGTCGAGGATTTCGTCTCTGTGCAGGTTTGTTACGGGAACTTCCGCGGTAGGGACGAGGAAGTAATCGGTGTTTTTGACGGCGAAAGCGTCTTCTTCGAATTTAGGCAGTTGCCCCGTGCCCGTCATGCTGGCTCTGTTGACCATGTAAGGCGGATAAATTTCGAAATAATTGTTTTCGAAAATATGGGTGTCCAGCATAAAGGAGATGACGGCCCTTTCCAGTCTGGCGCCGAGACCGCGGTAAACTGTAAAGCGCGTGCCCGTTATTTTGCCGGCTCTCGGCCAGTCGAAAATCTGCAGTTTTTCGCCCAGTTCCCAGTGCGCTTTCGGCTCAAAATCGAATTTGCGCGGCTCGCCGTGTTTTCTCACGACCCGGTTCGCCGATTCGTCAGGGCCGACAGGCAACGATTTGTGCGGTATATTAGGTATGGAGAGCATGGTGGCTCTCAGTTCTGTTTCTATTTCGCTGAGGCGGACATCGTACGCCTTGATTTGTTCGCCGAGTTTCTGCATTTCGGCTATGAGCGACGAAGCGTCTTCTTTGGCTTTTTTGAGTTTGGCGATTTTTTCGCTGTCGGAGTTTCTCCTCGCTTTGAGCGTTTCGACTTCGCCGAGGATGGCTCTTCTTTTGAGTTCGAGGTCTACCGCCTTGTCGACGGGATATTCTCCGCCGCGGTGACTTAACTGTTCTTTGACAAATTCTTTGTTGTCCACAACAAATTTAATGTCCAGCATGATATATACACCTCTTTGTTTGTAGTATATAAATATTAGCACATTTCCACCGTCATAACAACATCTCACGGCCTTTTTCTTTACAAAACTTTGCGTTATTGATAAAATAACAACCGTATAAAGCGAGGTATCCGATGGACTTGAAAATTTACAACACGCTGTCCAGAAGCAAAGAAGTGTTTGTGCCCGTCAGGCCGGGGCGCGTCGGTATATACACCTGCGGACCCACGGTGTACAACTATGCCCATATAGGCAATCTGCGCACATACATTTTCATGGACATACTGCGCCGGGTTTTCGCCTTTAACGGCTACAAGGTTAAAAGCGTAATGAATATCACCGACGTGGGACATCTGCTGTCGGACGCCGACGACGGCGACGACAAAATGAGCATGGCCGCCGCCGAACAGAAGAAGACGCCGGAAGAAATAGCGGAGTTTTACTCTGCGGCGTTTTTCAGGGACATCGCCCGGCTCAACGTGCGGCGCCCCGACGTTACGCCGAAGGCGACGGAGCATATCGGCGACATGATAAAAATAGTGCAGGCGCTGCTTGACAAGGGCTACGCTTACGAAACGGACGACGGAATTTATTTTGACATTTCCAAATTTCCGGATTACGGCAAACTGTCGGGCGCCAATCTCGAAGAACAGCTGGCCGGCGCCCGCGTCGACATAAACACGGGCAAACGGCACCCGGCCGACTTTGCTCTGTGGAAAAAAGCGGCGCCAAACCACATTATGAAGTGGCCTAGCCCTTGGGGCATGGGTTATCCCGGCTGGCACATAGAATGCACCGCCATGAGCAATAAATATCTCGGCGATGTGTTCGATATCCATACGGGCGGCATCGACCATGTGCCGATTCATCACGAAAACGAAATAGCCCAGGCCGAAGCGTGGCTGGGCAAAAAAGCCGTCAATTACTGGATGCACAGCGAGTTTATGCTGGTGGACGGCGGCAAGATGTCAAAGAGCCTAGGCAACACATACACCGTGGACGACCTGGCGGCGAAAGGATACACGCCGATGGAATTCAGGTATATGTGCCTCAATGTGCAGTACAGACAGAAACTTAATTTCACGTGGGAGGCGATGGCTGCCGCCAAGACCGCTTACGAAAGGCTTTCGGCGCTGCTGTACAGGCACAAGACCGCGCCGGCGCCTGAAAACAGGCCGGAGATTGAAAAATATCTCGGTGAGTTCCACGAGGCGATAAACGACGACCTCAACGTGCCTATGGCGATGGGTGTGCTGTGGAAAATGCTGCGTCTGCCCGCCGGGAAAGACGTGTATGACGCCGCGCTCGTCATGGACAAAGTTTTCGCGCTGGATTTCGACAAAGTGGCCAGTCCCGACCACACCGCGGAAGCGCCGCCTGAAATAAGGGAAATGGCGGAGAAAAGGCGTGAGGTCCGCCGGAACAAAAACTGGGCGGAGTCGGACAGACTGCGCGACGAAATCGCGGCGAAAGGCTATAAGGTGCTGGACACCGCCGACGGATACAGGCTGGAAAAAATCTGAGAGAGAGTTTTCTCTCTCTTTTTTTGTCAATAAGCGTATCGGGCGCATATAATGTACCGAGGTTTTTATGGAAAAACATACGCTTTCTCTGGACGACAGAAAAAAACTGACCGTCACCGGCGTCACGGGCGTGGACGGCATGGACGGCAAAGAAGTGGAAATTTCGCTGGAAAGCGGCAAACTCGTTGTCAGGGGCGAGGGGCTTACGGTCAGCAAACTCGACACCGACACCGGCAACCTGACCGTTACGGCGCGGAACATTTCGTCGCTTGTCTACGGCGACAAGAACAAGGCGGGCAAAGGACTGGCGAGGCTGTTCAGGTGATATGGACGAACTGAGGATTTTTTTCGCCTGCGCCGCGCTGGGCGGCTGCGTCTGTATCGTGTATTCACTGACGCATTTCGCCGTGAAACGGGCGGTTTATGTCGCGTTGTGCGACGCCGTGTTTTGCGCCGCCGCCTTTCTGATTGTGTGGGGCGGGCTGCTTTTCATTTGTTACGGGCAACTGCGGTGGTACTGCGCCGCCGGAATCGCGGCGGGTTTTGCCGTGTGCCGCCGCACCGTCGGTTTTTACGTTGACATTACGCTCGCGCGGCTGTATAATCTGCTTGTAAGAAAATTGTTTTCAAAGGGTGGAAAATGTACAGACAACAAAGAACCGGTTCCGGGGCGGACAGAAAAATAAAATATCTCACCGTGCTGGCGGTGACGGTGCTTTTCGTGCTGATACTTGTGCTTGTTACGGTGCTGATACAAAAATCGCAGCTGGAAAGCAGGCGAGAGGCGCTGCTGGAACAGATAGAGTATTACAGACAGTTGCAGGAAACGCAGCGCGACGAACTTGCCAAAAGAGAAACGTATGAATGGCTGGAACAGCAGGCAAGGGAACTCGGACTGATTGACGGGGACGAAACGCTGTTTTCGCCGGGGGCGTGACATGATAGACAGTTACAGGCTTATGCGTATGGCGGAAGAGATGGAAGAGGACGCCGTCAAGGACGATGAGGCGGAAGAGATTCTTCCGTACGAAAACCCCGACTCCGCCGACGAATTCAAGCGCAAATACAAAGAGTTTTACACCGACGTCAAGATTTCTATAAAAGAAGACTGGTGAGCCCGCTTCCCGCGGGCTTTTTTACGGTAAAAATTAACGCCGTTATTTTTTTGGCGACCGTGCCCAAAACCGTTGACACGCCGCCCGCGTTGTGATATTTTTTGTGCATTAAAAAAATAAACCCGCAAACACAAAGAAGAGGAACAGTAGTTTTTCCGCCCGCGCGAAGAGAGTCGTCGGTTGGTGCAAGACGACGGCGGACGTAATTATGAACTCGCCTCGGAGTGCCCGTGCCGAAAACAAAGTAAGTCCGGGCGGAAGTCGACCGTTACAGCGACAGGATATAAGGCGTATGCCCGTATCCGTAAAGAGGGCGCCTTTACCGGCGAACAAGAGTGGTACCGCGGAAGCATGGGCTTTCGTCTCTTTTGAGACGAAAGCCCTTTTTTATTTTCTTCCTTTGCGTCGTGTGGGGTTTATGAAAAAAGGAGAAAACATTATGGAAAATCAACACGGTGAGGCGGTGGAAACCCCGTCTCAGAACAAAGCGTCGATGGGCAAAATCGGCTTTATGGGCATTTTCGCCGTGGCGTGCGTGCTGTTCGGCTCTCACGCCGGCGGCGGATTCGCCACAGGCAACCAGGCCACGCAGAACTATGTCACGCACGGCTGGGTGGGCGTGTTTACGTCGGTTCTCGCCATGCTGCTGCTGGTGCTGACCATCAGGGAATGCATGATTATGTACAACACCAGGGGGCTTAAAAGTTACAAAGAACTTTTCGAAACGCTGTACCACCCGCTGGACAAACTCGAAATCGTTTTTGAGATTTATTTTTACATCATGGTCATTTGCGCCGTCGGCGCCGTTATTTCGGGCGCGGCCACGCTGTTCACCGAACTCGGCATTATGCCTTATCTGGTCGCCGTAGTCGTGGTGGGCGTGATTCTGCTCTTTCTGACCATTTTCGGCTATAAACTGGTGTCGCAGGTGTCCACCGTAATGTCCGTCATCATTCTTATCTGCTGCGCCGTTATATTCATTATGGGCATCAACGCTAAAGCCGGCGAAATAGGCGCCATATTCAGCGCGGCGGAACTGCCGAACGGTATTTTGCTGCCGATACTCGACGCTTTCAAATACGCGGGTTTTCAGGCGGTGGTTATCCCTACCATGATAAAATGCGGACAGCCGCTCAAAACGCAGCGCAACGCCACGAAAGCCATGTCCATTTCATTTGTGCTTAACGCCGCCGCGCTGGCGCTGTCATGCATAATGCTGCTGGGCTGGTACGCCGATTTTACCGCCGCCGGCGCCACGGAAATCCCTACGCTGTATATCTGCCAGCAACTGGGCGTCGATTCGCTTTATTGGTTTTACAACATCGCGCTGTTTTTGTGCTTTGTTTCCACAGGCGTCACAACTGTCTTCGGCGTGGTCGCGCGGTTTGAAAACGTCAGACCGCTCATCAAAATAAACAAGCCGATTATAAGGCGCGTAATCGTGTCGGCGTGCGTCATGATACTGTCAATGGCGGTGTCGATGGTGGGGCTCAGCAACATTATCCAGTACGGCTACGGCTATTGCGGCTATGTCGGCATAGTGATTATAATCATTCCGTTCCTGACAGTAGGGGTGTACAAAAACAGAAAGTTTATCAAGGCGCACCCTGAATTCAGAAAATAAGGCTTGTACTAAATATTTCTTTCCGCCGCGTCGGCGCTGTAAAGTGTAATTTTTGACAACTTCCGACAATATAATGCTTTTGTCGGAGGCTGACAATGAAAGATTATATTTATCAGCGGGTTATGGACTCGGCGGAGTATATTTTGGCTAACGGTGCGACAATCAGGGGCGCGGCGAAAGTTTTTTGCGTTTCGAAATCAACGGTGCACAAAGACGTTTCGGAGCGTCTGGCCGAGGCGGACCCGATTCTTTACGCCAAAGTCAAAAAGGTGCTTGACACAAATCTCGCCGAACGTCACATAAGAGGCGGTATGGCGACCAGAAAAAAATTTATGAAGAGGGCGGACTGACCGCCCGCTTTTTTTTGCCCCGGAACATTTCCGCCGCTTGACAAGCCCGCCGCCTTTTGATAGAATATCCCCAGGTACAGGGGGTATAGTTTTGTTTGCCGCGGCAAACAATTGACCTGAGGGCAGCGCGGGGCTATACTTTAATCAAACATCGGCGCCGCGGCGCGCCGTGTGTTGTTTCGGCTTTACGCCGTGACAGACAGTTTAAGGAGCGAAAGCATGAAAAAATTTACCGTTACGGGCATGAGTTGCGCCGCTTGCAGCGGCAACGTGGAGCGCGCCGTGTCCAAAGTGGAGGGCGTGACGTCGTGCAGCGTGAGTCTTTTGACCAACACGATGACTGTGGACGGAACAGCGTCGGACGCCGACATCATAAAGGCGGTTGAGCGCGCGGGTTACGGCGCGAGCGTTCAGGGCGGCAAAAAGCCCGCCGACAAAGAGGACGCCGACGACAATAAAGAACTTAAAACGCTGGTGCGCAGGCTTGTGTGGTCGGTGGCATTTCTGGTTGTGCTCATGTATTTTTCCATGGGACACCACATGTGGGGCTGGCCTTTGCCTTCTTTTTTTGACGGCAATCATGTTGCGGTGGGCATGGTTCAGATGCTGCTCACCATTGTCATAATGTTTATAAACAGAAAGTTTTTCATAAGCGGTTTCAAAGGCGTTTTCCGGGGTTCGGTCAATATGGATACCCTGGTGGGCATGGGGTCCGGCGTGGCGTTTTTATGGAGCGTGTATGTGCTGTTTGCCATGACGGGGGCTCAGGCGGCGGGCGATATGCAGGCCGTCATGAATTACGCCGACGAATTTTATTTCGAGTCGGCTGCAATGATACTTACCCTCATCACGGTGGGCAAAACGCTGGAAACATATTCCAAAGGCAAAACGACCAACGCCCTTAAAAGCCTGATGAAACTGGCGCCGCGAACCGCCACGGTTATCCGAGGCGGCGAAGAAGTCGTCGTGCCGGTGGAGCAGGTCGTCACGGGCGACGTTTTTGTCGTGCGTCCGGGGGAAAACATCCCCGTCGACGGAGTGGTGATTGAGGGCGAAACATCGGTGAACGAATCGGCCCTGACGGGTGAAAGCATACCGTCGGACAAGACTGCCGGCAGCAATGTTTCCGCCGGCACGGTCAATCTCACCGGCTTTATCAAGTGCTGTTCCACCAGGGTGGGCGAGGACACGACCCTGTCGCAGATTATCCGTATGGTCAGCGACGCCGCCTCCACAAAGGCGCCCGTCGCCAGAGTGGCAGACAAGGTGTCGGCGGTGTTTGTGCCCGCGGTTATAGGTTTGGCTCTCATCACGCTCATTATATGGCTGGCGGTGGGCGAAACCGCGGGCTTCGCACTGGCAAGGGCGATATCCGTGCTGGTTATAAGCTGTCCGTGCGCGCTGGGGCTGGCTACTCCTGTGGCAATCATGGTGGGCAACGGCGTTGGCGCGAGGCACGGAATTTTGTTCAAGACTTCCGCCGCGCTGGAAAACACCGGCAGGACGGAGATAGTCGTGCTGGACAAGACGGGTACCGTAACCAACGGCAAGCCCGTGGTGACTGACATGGTTCCGTGCGGCGCCGACGCCGATACGCTGCTGACTTACGCTTACGCGCTCGAACGCAAGAGCGAGCACCCTCTTTCAAAGGCTATAATACAAAAAGCGGAAGAGATGAAAATAACCGCCGCCGCGGCGGAAGATTTCAGGGCTCTTCCCGGCAACGGACTTGTAGGCAGCATTGACAGAAAAGAAATCGCCGCGGGCAACCTGGCGTTTATAAGCGGCAAGGCGGCGGTTTCCGCCGAAATGAAAAACGCCGCCGACGCATTCGCCGCGGACGGAAAAACGCCGCTGTTTTTCTCATATGACGGCAGTCTTCTGGGCATAATCGCCGTCGCGGACACCGTCAGGGCGGACAGCGCGCAGGCGATTAAGGAACTTAAAGAAATGGGTATGCACGTCGTGATGCTCACGGGAGACAACGCCCGCACCGCGGCGGCGATAGGCAGACAGGCGGGCGTGGACGAAGTTATTGCCGACGTACTGCCGGGCGATAAAGAAAACGTCATAAGGCGTCTGCAGAAATTCGGCAAAGTGGCTATGGTGGGCGACGGCATAAACGACGCTCCCGCGCTGACAAGGGCGGATGTCGGCATAGCCATAGGCGCCGGCACCGACGTGGCGATAGATGCCGCCGACGTGGTTCTGGTAAAGAGCAACCTGAGCGACGTTCCCGCCGCGATAAAACTCAGCAGGGCGACGCTGCGCAACATTCACGAAAACCTGTTCTGGGCGTTTATATACAACGTCATAGGCATACCGCTGGCGGCGGGCGCGTGGATTCCGCTGTTCGGCTGGGAAATGAACCCGATGTTCGGCGCAGCCGCCATGAGTTTGTCAAGCGTTTGCGTGGTGGCAAACGCGCTCAGACTCAATCTGTTTAACATAAGGAAACACCGCAAATACCGCCGTAAACCGCTGCCCGTCAAAGACGGCAAACTTCTCGCGTGGGACGGCGGCGGAAAAGCGGCGGAAAGCGGAAAAACCGTTACGCTGAATATAGACGGCATGATGTGCGCCCACTGCGAAAAGGCGGTGAAAACGGCGCTGGAAGCGGTGGAAGGCGTAACCGAAGCGACGGCAAGCCATGAAAAGGGCACCGCCGTGGTCATACTTGACCGAAACGTTTCGGCCGAAAGGCTCGCCGCGGCGGTCGAAGCGAAAGGATATAAAGTAATTTCAGGAGGTGGCAAAATGGAAATAACCCTTAAAGTCGAAGGAATGATGTGCGGTCACTGCGAGAAACACGTCAAAGACGCTCTCGAAGCTATTGACGGCGTTGCCGAAGCGACGGCAAATCACCGGACAGGAGAAGTAAAAGTGACGCTCACTAAAGACGTGCCTGTCGAAACGCTTAAAAAGACGATAGAGTCACTCGATTACAAAGTACTTTGATACTTCAAAGCCCTGCGGCGTTTGCCTGCGGGGCTTTGTAATTTTAACATGGTGTGCATATTATGGAACACCTTTTTTAATTTTTTTCGGCACTATTGAACCGTAAAACAAGATGTGTTAAAATGACATAAAAAAAACAAACCTGCAAAAAGCAGATTTGTTACACACAGCGTGTGTCACCGGGAAACCGGCAGGTTGAAAAAATCTTATTTGAACTAATGGTGTAATCCTAAACGGTAGTTAGTCGTTTAAGTGAGTACATTATAGAATATAAAAAAGGAAAAGTCAACGGTATGGAAAAAAATTATTTTATTGGGTTGGATATGGGAACAGAATCGGTCGGCTGGGCAGTTACCGATGAGGATTACAACTTGTTAAAGGCGCGCGGTCACGATATGTGGGGCAGCTATTTGTTTGATGAAGCGCAGACCGCCGCTGGAAGGAGAGGTTTCCGTACTGCGCGCAGAAGATTGGCCAGGGTAAGGCAGCGCATAAATCTGCTGCAAAGTTTGTTTGCGGAAGAAATGGCAAAGAAAGATCCGCTGTTTTTCATCAGGTTGAATAACAGCGCGCTTTGGAAAGAGGACAAAGACGGCAGGATAATCGGGACAAGCGTGCTGTTTAATGACGACGGTTATAAAGACAAGGATTATTTTGCCCAATATCCGACGATTTATCATTTGCGCCTTGCGCTTATGAAAGATCAAATCGATGATATAAGGTTGCTTTACATAGCTGTTCATCACATTATAAAAAACAGAGGGAACTTTTTGTTTGAGGGACAGGAGTTTTCCGCGAGCGATACGAATGTCGTCAAGGAAAAATTTCACGAGCTGAATGAATTTTTGTCTGAATTGCGTGACGATAGCGATGAAGATAACTTTGAAATCAGCCTTGAAAAACTTGACGGAATAATAGACGCGTTAAAAGATAAGCAGCTCAGCAAGACAGACAAAAGCCGAAAAATCAGCGAACTTTTCGGCAACAAAAAGAATAAAACAGTCGTCGCCGTGGCAAAGCTCATTTCGGGTTGCAAAGCAAGCGTAAAGGACTTATTCGCGCTGGAAGAAGATCCGGACGATATCAAATCGTTTTCGCTGGCGGACAACGATTTTGAAACGGGAGTAATGCCGAAACTGTCTGCCGCCGTAGGTGACGATGCCGATATGGTTATGACGCTGAAAGCCGTTTATGACTGGTCGGTATTGTGCGCGTTTATGGGAGAAGAAAAATATATTTCGGCGGCTAAAGTAAAAATATACGATAAACATAAAGCGGATTTGAAAAAACTCAAAGACTATGTCGCGACTAATTGCCCCGAGAAGAAAGCCCTGATATTCAGACGGCAAGACAAAGTTAATAATTACGCCGCCTATGTCGGAATGGACAAGGGCAAAGGTTTCGGAAAATGTTCGAAGGACGAGTTTTATAAATTTTTGAAAAATGAAATCGGAATTTCCGATGAGAATATTTTGCGCGATATCGATAACGGTGACTTTTTGCCGAAGCAGGTGTCGACGGATAACGGCGTGCTGCCATATCAACTGCATGTGGCCGAACTTAAAGCGATATTGGCCAACGCCGAAAAATATTTCGCTTTTCTGAACGAATCGGACGGCGAGCATACCGTCAGCCAAAAAATAATTTCTCTTTTGACGTTCCGCATTCCGTATTATGTCGGGCCGCTCAACTCGCAGAATAGCCGGTTCGCCTGGGCGGTAAGAAATCCGGGTTATGACAGAGTGTCTGTTACGCCGTGGAATTTCGATAAAGTTATTGATAAAGACGCGTCGGAAGAAAAATTCATTAAAAACATGACGCGCAAGTGTTCTTATCTGATCGGACAGGACGTCTTGCCGGCAAGTTCGCTGCTTTACACAGAGGCCACGTTCCTTAACGAGCTGAACAATCTGACGATAAACGGAATTAAAAGCGCTGAAGCGAAAAAACTCATATACGGTTACGCGCAAGAACATAAAAAAATCACTCTTAAAAGTTGCCTGAAACTGTTGCAGGTGAAAGGTATTTTGCCGTCCGATTGCGGCACGGAGGTGTTCGGCGGCACGGACGGCGATTTTAAAAACTCGCTTTCGACTTATAACGACCTGGCTTTTCTCGGCGACAAGCGCGAAACGCACAGCGAGATGTGTGAGGAAATTATCACGTGGATTACTTTGATATCAGATAAAAACCGGCTTGAAAGACGAATCAGAAATAAATACGGCAGGATTTTGTCCGACAACGAAATCAAAAGATTCAAATCGCTTAATTATACGAAATGGGGCAGACTGTCGGCGGAACTGCTTAACGGCATAAGGAGTGAAAAACTTGTAGATACCAACGGTGAATATATGACCGTTATCAAGGCGTTAAGGGAGACAAACCGTAATTTGTCTGACCTTTTGATGGCCAAAGATTGCGGCTTTGTTCAGGCGATAGAAGCTTACAACAAAGATAACGTTCCGAGCGGCAAAGTTACGTATAAAACGGTTGAGGAGCTGTATTGTTCTCCTTCCGTAAAGCGTTCTATTTGGCGGGCGGTGGAACTTGTGCGTGAAATAGTCAAAATACGCGGCTATGCGCCGAAAAAAATCTTTATTGAAATGGCGCGCGGCGGAAAGGCCGAAACACCGAAAGGCTCACGGACGGTTTCACGCAAAGACAGTATATTGAATCTTTACAAAAACATAAAAGACGAAGAACGTGAATGGATAAAAGAAATAGAAAGCCAGCCCGATTCAAAATTCAGCAGCGACAAACTGGTGATGTATTATCGCCAGCTCGGCAGATGTATGTATTCGGGCGAACCGCTGTCGCTTGAAGACGTGTTTAATACCAAAAAGTGCGATATCGACCATATTTTTCCGCGGTCGAAGCTGAAAGACGACAGCCTTGACAACAGGGTGCTGGTACTGATACGGGAAAACCGGCGTAAAAAAGACGTTTATCCAATCAACACCGAAATCGTGAGCAAAATGAAACCATTCTGGCGGGAGCTTAGAGAAAAAGGACTTATTTCGGAAACGAAATATTCCAGGCTAATAAGAACGAACGAACTGACTCAGGATGAACTCAAAGGGTTCATCAACCGACAGCTTGTGGAAACAAGACAAAGCACGAAGGCGGCCGCCGGCATTTTTAAGGAGATGTTACCCGGCACGGAAATCGTATACGCGAAAGCGTCAAACGCGGATGAGTTTAAGGCTAAAAACGGTATCATCAAAATTCGCGAACTCAATGATTTGCATCACGCCAAAGACGCATATATCAATATTGTGGTTGGCAATGTGTTTAACGTTAAGTTTACGCACAACCCGTATCTTTTCCAGGCAAGAGATAGTTATAATCTTGAAACATTGTTTGACAGAGACATCAAAGGAGCATGGAAAGTAGAAGATAGACAGCGGATTGTCGACACGGCGAATAAAAACACGGCGAGAGTAGTCTTTATGCAAACCGAAGGCGAGGGCAAGTTATTTGACGCAACCATAAAGCCGGCAAACGCTAACCCAAACCTGACGCCGCTCAAAGCAAAAGGCGCGTGGCTTGACACATCAAAATACGGTGGATATAATTCGGCAACCACGGCGTATTTCATGCTTGTGCGCAGCAAGGACAAAAAGGGCAGACCGATGCTTACGCTTGAAGCATACACGCGGCTTATGGAAAAGATGTATCCCGATAACTTGGAAGCGAAAGAAAAATTCTGCCGTGAACAATGCGGCTTGATTCAGCCGGAAATACTGATTGACAAGATAAAAATCAATACATTGTTCAAAATAAACGGGTCATACGCTTGTTTAAGAGGGCGTCAAAAACGTGAGATATTGTGGAACAATGCAAATCAATTGTTCTTGGAAGACAAGCTGATGCAATATCTGAAACCAATCAGTAAATATATGCAGACGCGGCGCAGATTGAAAAAGCAGGATATATTGCCGAATGAAAAAGAAATAACAAAGGAAAACAACCTGTGTCTTTACGACGCGCTGCTTGACAAACTTTCGTCAGATATATACGCCGGGTTGTCTGTCGCCGGACAGGCGCCGTTTTTGCGCGAACACAGAGATGACTTTATTGCGCTGGATTTGAAAGCGCAATGCGAAATGTTGATACAGGTACTACATTTGATGCAATGCAATAGTTTAGCAGCGGATTTCAGAATATTTGGAGGTGGCGAACGCTCTGGTATTATTCAATCTTCCAAAAAAATCAAAAGCGATGCTAAAATTATCTATCAATCGCCGACAGGCTATTACAGAAAAGTTATTAATCTCAGTGATTTTCTATGAGCTGGCGTGTGGTGGTCGTTTCCGGCATGTGCAAACTCGAAAGCAAACTCGGGTATCTTGTTTGCCGTGGCGAAGAAGTCAGAAAGGTATTTTTGCAGGAGATAGATACCTTGATTATTGAGTCGACGGCGGTGTCGCTTACGGCGGCGCTGCTGTGCGAACTCATCAAAAACAAGGTAAACGTGGTGTTTTGCGACGAAAAACACAACCCGCAATCGCAGCTTGTGGCATTGTATGGCAGACATGACGGCAGCGGATGTATAAAAAAGCAACTTTGCTGGGGCGACGGCGTAAAAAATGAGGTATGGACGGAAATAGTTCGCCTCAAAATTCAAAAACAATATGAGCATTTATTGAGCCTCGGGCTTGCCCAGGCAGATATGCTGGCAAACTATCTGCTGGAAATTAAGCAGGGGGATTGCAGCAATAGAGAGGGGCACGCGGCGAAAGTATATTTCAACGCGCTGTTCGGGGTCGCGTTCAAACGCGGCGACAGCACGTATGTCAACAACGCGCTGGATTACGGTTACGCAATATTGCTGTCGGCGTTTAACAGGGCTATAGTCGGTTTGGGTTATAATACGCAAATCGGGTTGGCGCACAAAAGCGAGTTTAACATGTTTAATTTATCTTGCGACCTAGTTGAGCCGTTCCGTGTGCTGGTTGACAGGCACGTTATCGGCAATATGGCAAAGTTCGATTCAGACTACAAACGTTATCTTTGCGACCTTCTCAACCAAACGGTTGTTATAGGAGGAGAAAAGCATACTGTGCTTGACGCCGTGGGTATATATTGCAAAAGCGTTTTCACCGCGCTGGACAGCGGTGACGCGAGCGGGATTGTCTGCTATGAGTTATAGGTTTATGCGTGTGGTTGTGTTTTTTGATTTGCCTGTTGAGACTTCCGCGCAAAGGCGTGAATACAGAATGTTCAGGAAGTTTTTACTCCGCGGCGGATTTGTGATGATGCAGGAATCTGTTTATTCTAAAATTGTGCTGAACGGAACCGCTGCCAGCGCCGTTATGCAAAACGTGCGCAAAAACAAAACGCAGCAAGGGCTTATACAAATGCTGGTGGTCACCGAAAAACAGTTTGAACGCATGGAAGTCGTGGTTGGTGACAAGCAAAAAACGGTGATTGACAGTGACGAAAGGTTGGTTGTTTTATGACATTGGCGCATAGTGATTTGACAACGGTCTTTAATATGGCCCCCGGTTGTGTGAATGTTTTGGTTGTTGAACCGGAGGACATGTTTTTTTGTTACGCATGTCAATTGTTATCGCAGGCGGAGAATGGTGTTGGAGAATTTTGTCTGGCGGAAGGCGATAAAATATTAAATTTCGCCAAACAGGCCGTCGTCATCAGCGATTATTTCGGGTTGAGACAAAACGACAAAAAATTTTTGACTAAACTTTATCAGCGGCTGGCTGACACGGCGGAAGCGGAAATGCCTCACGAAGCCGATGAAGTGAAATCATGCGTCTTCGGATTTTTGGATAAATTAAACGCGCGGTCTGATTGCGCGTTGCAGTATGATTGCGACGCGCCGCTATTGAGTGTGTTTAAGGCCTTTGGAGTGACGTTGGCGCGCGACAACTCGCTACTTGACGACATTTTGGCATATATGAAAGCCGCTTTAATGTTATTAAACATCAGATGTTTTTTCTTTATAGGATTAAAAACGGTGCTCACAAGCAGCCAGATTGAACTGTTTTATCGTGAGGCGGAACTGCTGCAAATAAACGTGTTTTTGGTTGAAAACGTTATGAAAGAAAAACTGCAACGCGAGTGCGTGCTGGTTATAGACCGCGATTTGTGTGAAATTATTGTTTGAGAGGTATTTTTATGTTATATTGTATTTAACCATATTTCAGTTTGGCGTTATCGTTTGGAATTTCTGTGTGTGGTGCGCAAAAATACTCAAATTTGAGGTTTGAGTATGGTGTAATTCTAAACGGTAGTTAGACA